>SAMEA3663085__coassemble_8567_pt1 | contig 1748 bp, 1 predicted proteins | sample SAMEA3663085__metabat2_low_PE_028 | metagenome-assembled genome bin SAMEA3663085 (sample SAMEA3663085) | pig gut metagenome | biome: pig gut; feature: pig-associated habitat; material: faeces | place: France | collected 2012 | reverse complement strand
TACTGAAGTTGAAATTCCAAGGTCTGCTCTTGCGTGAACACATTTTCTTGATTACTATAATAAATCGTAACCTTTTGCGAGTTGACATTAGAGTGTCGGAAATCTCTCTGAGATAACTCTTTTTCAAAATTATTATGACGCTCTAATAAGATACGAAGCACTTTTTTATAATTCGTGTTGGGGTATTTATCCAAATAAGCCAACTGGGTTCTCAATAAAGAATCAAAACGCTTATCTAATTTTTCTTTACTATTTGGTCGTGAATCCGATCCCTGATTGACACGATAAGCCACTGTTACTTCTGGCAAAAAGCAAAATTGCGTATGATTGAAGAGGTCCAACTGCAAGTTAAAGGTATCATCAGCCGTTCTCATGTCATCTTTTAGCATATCATTGACCAAAAGCATCACATCGCGCTGAATTAACCAAGTAGATGGTGCGGTGAAACCACGCGTGGCAATCATTTTTTCATAAGAATCTGATAAATCAACAATCTGTCGCGTAAAAACGTTATGTTCGACGGTTTTACCATCCACATCGACAAAATCAATATCTGTCCCACACCACTTGGATTCAGGATTCTTTTCTAAGAAAGCTAGCTGTTTGGCTAATTTACACTCGTCAATCCAGTAATCATCCCCATCACAACGGGCAATGTAGTCACCTTTTGTAGCAAGGCAAGCTCTATGCCAAGTTTCAGCAATCCCTAGATTGTGGTCATTATATAAGGTACGGATTATATCAGGATACTGCTCAGCGTATTTTTGGATAATGTCGCGTGACGCATCTGTTGAAGCATCATCGATCAGAAGGATTTCAAAATCGACATCTTTTTGGCTTAAGAAACTGTCGATAGCCTGCCCAATCCATTTTTCCTTATTATAAACCGTACAAACAATCGAAACTGTTGGATTTTTGTCAAAAGACATCGATCATCCCATCCTTTCTAAAAATACGATCTGTTATTCTGATAAAATATCCCATTTTCCGTTTCGTTGAATGATTCCTGTTGCTGAATCCAAGGCAGATAAATCATCTAACGGAATATCATCTCGGTTAACCACAATAAGAGGTGAGTTTTCTGAATTGGCAAAGGCATACATTTCTTTTGACTTACCAAGAATCGTTACTTCTAGGCGCAGTTTCATGTTGTTGACCTGACCTAAAGAGCAAGTGTAACGATAGGACTTATGCCCTGTTCCTGTTGTCGGAATGTTTGTGGCATTGTCATTGTACATCCAAATTCTGCGATCAATGTCCGTCAAAGAAAAGACAATATGCGTTTCAACATCTTTCAAAACATCGTAAGAAATCTCAAATTCAATCTTATCTGTTGGCCTGATTTTATTTGGTGTCAACAATTCAACGGTTAAATTGTCCACGTAAGGTTCAACTTTTTTTTCTTCTTTTTCAGTTTCGTCATCTTCTTCTGTCATCACTTCTTGTGGTGCTGATGACACGGCATTATCAAAACTGTATTGGTTGGCAACATCTTCTGGATCACCATACGCTTTCACCAAACCATCTCAATCAAAACAGCTCGGTTACAGTATTTTTTAACGGCTCCCATGTCATGCGTTACCAAAATGGTTGTTTTACCTGAGGCTTTACGCTCCATGAAGTAATCGTTACATTTTCGTTGGAAGGCTTCGTCACCAACCGCAAGCACTTCGTCAAGGATTAGGACATCTCCTTGCGCTTTAATCGCAACAGAAAAGGCTAGACGCACCTGCATACCCCTTGAATAA
>SAMEA3663085__coassemble_2501_pt1 | contig 3849 bp, 3 predicted proteins | sample SAMEA3663085__metabat2_low_PE_028 | metagenome-assembled genome bin SAMEA3663085 (sample SAMEA3663085) | pig gut metagenome | biome: pig gut; feature: pig-associated habitat; material: faeces | place: France | collected 2012 | reverse complement strand
TACTGGTTGAATTAAGCAGCTTCCGATAATGATTTCTTCTAGAAATCGTTGATATGCTTGACAAATGGTAGAAAAAGAGAAGGTAAAATTTTCCTTCTCTCTGCACACTTCTCGATTAATGAAAAGCTTATTATTGGTAAATGTAGTAAACAGTACCGCTTGAAGCTGGATTGAACCATCCACGATAGTTACCGATAGATGAGTTACCAGCGTAGTTAGCTTCCATAACTTGGATATTTGTTGAGCTTTGAACAGCAGATACATATGCTACGTGTCCGTAACCACCACCATCATATGGCCAAACGGCTACTGCACCAACTTTTGGTGTTGTTCCAACAGAGTGTCCAGCTGCTTGTGCGCTAGCAACCCATTGGTTTGCATTACCCCAGTAGTTACCAACCCATGAAGCAAGTGATTTAACACCCCAAGTACATTGACCTACTGGATAAGTGTTGGCTGAACTTGTTGTGCTTGCGGCTGGTTTAGCTGATGCAGTAGTAGTTGTTGTAGTAGATGTAGCAGCTGTTGTAGTTGCTGCTGGAGCTGATGTAGTTGTACTTGCAGCCGGTGCTGCCGCAGCAGTTGAAGTAGATGCAGCTGGAGCGGCTGTTTGTTGTGTTTCAGTAGCTGGTGTTGATGCAGCTGGAGCTGATGCTGATGAAGTTGAAGAGCTTGCTTCAGTTGATGCAGGTGTTTCAGCTGCTGCACTTGACTCTTCTTGTGTAGAAGTAGATTCAGTAGTAGCTGCTGGAAGTGTTTCTTGAGCTTGAGCGGCTGCTTGTGCTTGTGCTACAGATTCAGCTTGTGCTTTAGCTTCTGCTTCTGCTTTAGCTTGAGCAGCGGCTTGAGCGGCTGCGGCTTCTGCTGCTGCGCGTTCAGCTTCTTCTTTTTGCGCAACTAAGCTAGCACGTTCATCTTCTGCAGTAGCCAATTGAGCTGACAAGTTCAATTGTGCTGCTTCCAATTCTGCTTGTTGTGTTGCCAAAGCAGCTTTGTTTTGTTCGATAGTAGCTTTATTTTCAGCTACAGTGTTAATTGCTGCTTGGTTTTCAGCTTGTTTTTGTTCGATTTCTGCTTTATCAGCTTCTTGTTGTTCCAACATTTTTTCATTTGCAGAAACAACTTCACGAACAGCAACCACACGGTTAATAGCGTCTGAAATTGATTTTGAATTTAAAATAGTATTGATATAGCTTGTAGAAGCACTGCTTTTTTGTGCGCTACGAGCTTGTTTTTTCAATGATTCGTTACGAGCAACAATTTTGCTTGAAAGAGCTTGAATATCTTCGCTTAATTTTTGAGATTCAGCTTCTAATTGAGCATTTTGTGCTTCTAATTCAGCTTGTTGAGATTGTAATGATGATACTTGTTGTTGAATAGCATCAACTTGATTTTTTGCTGCAGTTTGCTCAGCATTTAGGTTACTAATAACCTCATCCTGCGCAGCAATTTTCGCATCATAATCATCGGCATTTACAGTAGTAGCTGCCGTACCTAGTGTTACACCACTGACAAGAACAGCAGATAAAATTCTTTTCTTCATATTAAATAAAACGACTCCTTTTTGATAAGACAATAATATTTTACCAAAAAATCACGCAACTTATGTTACGTGATTGTTACATTTTTATTTTGTTCTAGTGATTAAGCCCCCAAAAAGAGCTTTTTCAAGAGATTGCGGAAAATAAAGTATAATAAAATGTTAAAAACAAGCGATGGAGCAAAACTGTAGGCAATAAAATGTGCTACAGACATGGTAGTCATGCCCAACCAAACAGCAGCTAACTCACCACTAATTTCGAATAAAAATAGAATAATGATATAAAAAATCAATGTTTGATAATCATTTGCAAAAAACTTTTTACTAATCTTACTAATAAATAAGGCTAGCATTGGGAGAAGAAAGACGATCAAACCAATTCTGTTTAAGTAATAAATATCAAAGATGGCTCCTAAAAAGATTGAACTCCAAAGCGTAAAAGCGTCATTCTTATCATGATAAAAATACATGACAGCCAATAAAAACAAATGGCTAGAAATCAGAAAATGATAAGAAAACAAAGAGCTCATGACAAACGACATCTGCCCATCAACCAACATTAACAAAAAAAGCAATAACAGTAAAAAATATTTATTTTTATAAAAAACCACTTTAGTCACCAATTATTGTTACATAGGAAATATCAGAAAAATCAGCTGCAGGTGTTACATAAATAACACGTTTTAAGCTCTCTGAATTACTTTTCTCGCTAGAAACAGTCCCAACAGACACATTTGCAACCGTATCCCCATCCAAACCACTAGTAACGACAGTGGCACCACTTTTAATATCAACAGAGGAATTTAGGTCAGTAATCACAAAACATTTCTTATCTAGATCGTAGTGTTCCAACAAACCATATACTTCCGTAGAATCTGTTTTGATTTTGATTGGGATGTTAAAGTTTGAACCATTAGTCAAAAGGGACACACTTGCTGTATCCGAACGTACATCTGTCACGGAACCAACCAAAGATCCATCTGATAAGACTAGCATTTTCTTACGAACAGTACCAGGATTACCTAATTTAACCTTTAGAGCATCATACCACGAAACAGGACTTCGCACAATAACACGACCGATAGTCGAAATTTGTGAAGTCACAGAGGATTGCATTCCAACTTCACTATTTAACTTTTCATTTTCTTCTTTTAATGAAGAAACCAAATCACTTTGATCCTCTAACTCAGCCACTTTCTTCTTCAAACGCTTATTTTCAGCATAAATATCAAAAAGATTTTTCACTTCCTCATTCATAGAATCAATAGCTCTAAAAGGGGCAGAAACAAGGTAATCTATTCGAAAAACAAAACTTCTAATCGGAGAAGAAACTGCTGAAACAAGACTCGAATTTCGAAAAATAAGAGCAAACGAAAAACTAATAAGCAGTAATGACAGAACAGTCAAAAAAACAAAACGAGAGATTCTTACTTTTTTCAAATTCTTACACCAACTAATATATAAAATGCATAATATAAAAATAAAACGAGATATCCAAGGATAATCTCGTTTCAAAAACGTACGGAGAATAAGGGATTCGAACCCTTGCGCCAGTTACCCGACCTAACGATTTAGCAAACCGTCCTCTTCAGCCTCTTGAGTAATTCTCCACCAGATATGGGCACAAGTGGACTCGAACCACCGACCTCACGCTTATCAGGCGTGCGCTCTAACCAGCTGAGCTATGCGCCCATCAATTGGAAAAGACCAATATTTATTAATAATAAAGCGGGTGACGAGAATCGAACTCGCGACAACAGCTTGGAAGGCTGTAGTTTTACCACTAAACTACACCCGCATTATATCTAAAAAATGGCGCGAGACGGAATCGAACCGCCGACACATGGAGCTTCAATCCATTGCTCTACCAACTGAGCTACCGAGCCTTCTATTGCGGGAGCAGGATTTGAACCTACGACCTTCGGGTTATGAGCCCGACGAGCTACCGAGCTGCTCCATCCCGCGACAATAATATAAAGGAGGATGTGGGATTCGAACCCACGCACGCTTTTACACGCCTGACGGTTTTCAAGACCGTTCCCTTCAGCCAGACTTGGGTAATCCTCCATAACTAACTATATGGACCTTGTAGGACTCGAACCTACGACCGCTCGGTTATGAGCCGAGTGCTCTAACCAGTTGAGCTAAAGGTCCAAAGTCAATCCATAAAAATAATAGCGGCGAAGGGGATCGAACCCCCGACCTCCCGGGTATGAACCGGACGCTCTAGCCAGCTGAGCTACACCGCCATGTAATCGGGAAGACAGGATTCGAACCTGCGACCCCTTGGTCCCAAACCAAGTGCTCTA
>SAMEA3663085__coassemble_831_pt1 | contig 9643 bp, 5 predicted proteins | sample SAMEA3663085__metabat2_low_PE_028 | metagenome-assembled genome bin SAMEA3663085 (sample SAMEA3663085) | pig gut metagenome | biome: pig gut; feature: pig-associated habitat; material: faeces | place: France | collected 2012 | reverse complement strand
AGCTTTTCATCTACCCACTACAGTTGACAAAGAGCCGAAAATTATTCGTGTGCTAGTTCATTTCCTGAAGAATGACGAAGCTTTTGATGAAGATAAACCGAGATAAAAACCTTTTCAAAATATGATCTAAAGTATTCTAAAAAATTTAGAACAAACTATTGACAATTCTTATAGTTTTTCTTTCCTACGATGGTAACCAAGGTTTTAGGTTAAAAGGACATTTGATTATAAGCATATTGGAAAGCCTTTAGCACGTCCTTTGGAGCTTGGTCATAGGAAACTGAAGATTCTAGATTGCCCTTGACCACAATACGGTTGGTCGCAGCTTGGTCGGTACACGTCACCAAGGTTACCTCAGATTGCCCAGGACTGTCGTTTAGCACATCTGAGCGGTCAGGTGCTACTGACTCCACTGACGTGATGACATAGGTGTAAATCATTGATTTGTCCGTCAAATAAATCGTCATGCCAGTTTTAGCACGTTCAAGTGGTGAAAAGAGCATTTTAGACGAACCTTCCAATTCAAAAACGTGATGGCTGGCGAGTGCGTAATTATTGACCCCGCCCATAACTTGATTTTTCTTCATCGTCCCAGCGCCGTAAGATAATTCTGTATTGCCCAAGCCTTTAAAAATAGGAAGATTGATGTCTAAATCAGGGATGGCAATTCCACCAATCGCAGGCAAATCAACCTGACTCGTCTGATTTTTTAAAACAGACTGCAAACTGATTGGCTCAACCGCTGAAAAATCATAAGTCACGTCTGCCGACTGGTTTTTTTCCAGTGTTTTTTTAGATACTTTTTCGATTTGGTAACGATTTGACTGGCGACCAATCAAAAAATTACAAATAGACTGATTAAAAATCAAGGCTAGACCAACGACGATTAAAACAAAGCAGATAAAGACTTTCAGAGTTGTTTCGAATCTTCTTTTCATATCCTTATAGCCTTATGCTTCATCATTTTCTTCTTCGGGATGGACGAGGGTAAAGGTCATGATTTTAGAATCTTGGTACAATTTCATGACTTTAACGCCCAAGGTTGAACGACCTGTTTGCGAAATATTAGACACACCTGTACGAATGACAACACCTGTATCTGTAATAACCATGATATCCTCGTCACCATTGACAGTTGCTAGACCAGCTAACAGACCATTTTTCTCAGTGATCTTAATAGTCTTAATACCTTTACCACCGCGACCTTTAGTTGGGTATTCAGATGCAGCTGTACGTTTGCCGTAGCCCTTCTCTGTAATCACAAGCACTTCTTGGTCATCTGTGATGCGTGAAGCACCCACAACAGCGTCACCCTCACGAAGATTTACCCCACGAACACCTGAAGCTGAGCGGCTCATACTACGAACAGCACTTTCTTTAAAGCGGACACTATAACCAAAACGTGTTCCAATGATGATATCATCATCGCCGCTTGTTCGGATAACATTGATTAACTCATCACCGTCTTTAAGGGTAATAGCCTTCAGACCATTTTGACGAATATGCGCAAATTCAGACTCCTTAGTTCGCTTGATAATCCCATTTCGTGTCACAAAGAAGAAATAATTTTCTTCTGACTCAGCTTGTGTGGCTCTGATGATGGTTTGAACCACTTCGTCCTCGTCCAATTTCAAGAGATTGACAATTGGTAATCCCTTGGCACTGCGACCGTATTCAGGGATTTCATAGCCCTTCAAACGGTAAACACGACCACGATTGGTCATAAAGTAAACGTAATCGTGAGTATTTGTCGATACCAATTCTCGCACAAAGTCATCGTCATTGACACCTGTTCCCTTGACTCCACGACCGCCACGTTTTTGCGAACGGAATTCGTCTTGAGAAAGGCGTTTAACGTAACCATTATCAGACAAGGTGATGAGAACATCGCTTTCTTCAATCAAATCTTCATCGTCTAGTGAAAGCACTTCTCCCACCATCAATTCTGTACGGCGAGGGTCAGCATATTTACGCTTAATCTCGTCCATTTCTTCTTTGATGATCGCAATAATACGCTCTGGTTTGGCTAAAATATCCGACAAATCAGCAATCAAAGCCAACAAATCATCGTATTCATCTTGGATTTTTTCCCTTTCCAAACCAGTCAAACGACGCAAACGCATATCAAGGATAGCTTGACTTTGACGTTCTGACAATTGGAAACGTTCCATCAATTCTTTTTGTGCCAAAACATCGGTTTCGCTATTGCGGATAATGCTAATCACTTCGTCCAAGTGGTCTAAAGCAATCAGCAAGCCTTCCAAGATGTGAGCGCGTTTTTCTGCCTTTGCTTTATCAAATTTTGTGCGGCGAACAATCACATCTTTTTGGTGCTCGATGTAATCAACAATAATCTGTTTGAGTGATAAAATCTTAGGCACACCATTTTCAATCGCCAGCATATTAAAACTATAATTGGTTTGCAAGCTGGTCAATTTAAAAAGATTATTCAAAATCACATTAGCAGAGGCATCACGACGCACTTCAATAACAAAGCGAATACCTTCGCGGCTTGATTCATCACGTACCGCTGTGATTCCTTCGATACGCTTTTCTTGCGTCAAACGCACGATGTGTTCGTGTACCTTAGTTTTATTGACGCCATAAGGGAACTCCGTCACCACGATACGCTCACGACCACTCTTAGTTGTTTCAATCTCTGCACGTGAACGCAGGATAATAGACCCCTTACCTGTTTCATAAGCTTTGTAAATCCCTGAACGTCCCATTACCAAAGCCCCTGTTGGGAAATCTGGTCCAGGCAAGACTTCCATCAATTCACGCGTCGTCACGTCAGGATTATCCATCACCAACTTAACCGCATCAATCGATTCGCCTAAGTTGTGCGGTGGGATATTTGTCGCCATACCGACGGCAATCCCTGTTGCACCATTGACCAACAAATTAGGAAAACGCGATGGTAAGACCAAAGGCTCACGTTCGCTACCATCGTAGTTATCTTGGAAATCAACTGTTTTTTTGTTGATATCACGCAACATCTCTAGCGCAATTTTGCTCATTCGGGCTTCGGTATAACGTTGTGCCGCTGCACCATCACCATCCATTGAACCAAAGTTTCCGTGACCATCAACCAACATATGACGATAGCTCCACCATTGAGCCATTCGAACCATAGCTTCATAAATCGAAGAATCACCATGAGGGTGATATTTACCCATGACATCTCCTGTGATACGAGCTGATTTTTTATGCGGTTTATCAGGCGTTACTCCAAGCTCATTCATTCCATAAAGAATGCGGCGATGAACAGGCTTTAACCCATCGCGAACATCTGGCAGTGCGCGTGCGACAATAACAGACATCGCATAATCGATAAAACTTACTTTCATCTCTGAGGTTAGATTAACGTCAATTAAATTCTTATCCTGCATTAAGGAAAAACTCTCCTCCTCTACTGTAAAACTCTTCTATATTATACCATATTTTTCCTAGAAACGACATGGCTAGCCAAACTTAGATTGACTACACTAAAATAAAATTTCACAAAGTTTTTAGAATAAATTAGTGACATATCTCACGTAACGTGCTAAAATATAAACGTATGAGGCTTTAACCTCAAAAAAAGTTAAGGAGATGTTTAGATAATGACTGCAACTAAACAACACAAAAAAGTTATCCTTGTTGGTGATGGTGCCGTTGGATCATCTTACGCATTTGCGCTTGTAAACCAAGGAATCGCACAAGAACTTGGTATCATCGAAATTCCACAACTTTTCAACAAAGCTGTTGGTGACGCTGAAGATTTGAGCCACGCTCTTGCATTCACTTCACCTAAAAAAATCTACGCTGCTAAATACGAAGACTGTGCAGATGCTGATCTTGTCGTAATTACTGCTGGTGCTCCTCAAAAACCAGGTGAAACTCGTCTTGACCTTGTTGATAAAAACTTGGCTATCAACAAATCTATCGTTACTGAAATCGTTAAATCTGGTTTCAACGGAGTCTTCTTGGTCGCTGCTAACCCAGTTGATATCTTGACTTACTCTACATGGAAATTCTCAGGATTCCCTAAAGAACGCGTTATTGGTTCAGGTACTTCACTTGACTCAGCTCGTTTCCGTCAAGCATTGGCTGAAAAACTTGGTGTTGATGCACGTTCAGTACACGCATACATCATGGGTGAACACGGTGACTCTGAATTCGCTGTTTGGTCACATGCTAACGTTGCTGGTGTAAATCTCGAAAACTACCTTAAAGATGTTGAAAACTTCAACGCTGAAGAATTGGTTGACCTATTTGTAAGCGTACGTGACGCTGCATACTCAATCATCGACAAAAAAGGTGCTACATTCTACGGTATCGCTGTTGCCCTTGCACGTATTACTCAAGCTATTCTTAACGATGAAAATGCCGTTCTTCCAGTTTCTGTATATCAAGACGGTCAATACCCAGGCGTAACTGATTGCTACATTGGTCAACCTGCTATCGTTGGTGCACATGGTATCGTTCGTCCAGTGAACATTCCATTGAACGATGCTGAAACACAAAAAATGCAAGCTTCTGCAGAAGAATTAAAAGCTATCATCGACAAAGCTTTCTCTAAAGAAGAATACGTTGCTGCTTCTAAAAACTAATCAGCTCTAAAGGATGGTAAAAGAGAGTCGAAAGACTCTCTTTTTTCTACCTTAAAATAAAAAATAACAGGAAACTACCACTCCCTGTTATTTTTTTACTCAACACTACTCAGCACTCAACGCTGCCATAGTAATGTAGTTATAAGGTTTATTGAAGTGTGGCAAGAAGAACAAATCTGTCAAAGCTAATTTATCAATCGTTACTTGCTCTTGGATAGCCAATGAGAAGAGGTGCAGTGCCAAAGAAATGTCTTTTTTAGACATCAATTGTGCCCCTAGAATTCTGCGAGTCTTTTTATCGTAAACAATCTTCAAGGTTACTTTGGCATTGTCTTTCTCGATAAATTCAGGCTTTTGATTGTCTTTGTATTCCACTTCTGCTGCTTCAAATCCTTTGGCAGCTGCTTTTTCCAAAGTCAAACCAGTTGAAACCATGTCTAAGCCATAAATCGAAATACCGTTTGAACCTTGGACACCGACACCTTCTAATTTATGTCCGCAAGCATTGTGGGCTGCCACAATCCCTGTTCTTACTGCATTCGATGCAAGAGCGATATAATCGATTGTTTGTGTTGCGTTATTGAAAATAGTTGCACAGTCACCAATAGCATAGACGCCGGGAACACTTGTTTCTTGGTATTTATCCACTAGGAAAGCACCGTTTGAGAAGAGTTCCACTTTGCCACCACCTAGAGCAGTATTTGGGCGGAAACCAACAGCAAGGATAACCATATCAACATCGTATTCAGCTTTATCAGTGATGATTTTTTCAACTTTTGTTTGACCCGCAATTTCTTTAACGGCTTCACCAAAGGCTAGTCGAATACCGTGATCTTCCAAATTTTTCGCCATCGCTGCACTAAAATCTGCGTCATAGTAACCTGCCAAGCATGTTTCAGCAACATCGATAAGGGTTACTTCTTTGCCATTACGTTGGAAGGCTTCTGCCAATTCTACACCAATATAACCCGCACCAACAACGGCAACACGTGAAATGTTTTCATGGTGTAATTTATTAATCACATCTTCAGCGTTTTGGTACAATTTCACAAACTGAACATTCTCAAGAGCTGCTTTGAATTCAAGAGAATCTGGGTCCATGTGAACCCCTTTAATCTTAGGAATAATAGGTTGCGAACCTGTCGCAAAAATCAATTTATCGTAGTGTTCTTCATGTGTTTGACCATCTACAATTGCTGTTACCACTTTATTATCATAATCGACAGACTCCACAGGAGAATTCATATAAATGGTAGCACCTAACTCTTCTAGCTCTTTCTTGCTAGAGTAGAATAACCCTTCTGGACCAGAGATCTGCTCTCCAATCCATAGCGCCATACCACAGCCTAAAAATGAAATATTAGAATTTTGATCAAAAACAACAATTTCATTGTTAGCTCCGTAGTTGGTTAACATGGTTTTAATACATGCTGTTCCAGCATGGTTTGCTCCGATAACAACAATTTTACTCATAAGAAAAACCTCTACTAACTAATAGTTTTATCACTATAACTATACCACATTGATAAAACGCTTACAAGTATTTTGTTTCAAGTTTTCTCCCTATTTCTGAAAATAAAAACACCTTATAATGATAGGAGTTTCATGGAAAAAATATAAAAAGAGAACCTCCTGGTTCCCTTTTTGTCATTAGATATCCGTGATTTTCACCAATGGATGACCCAAAGCAGCAATGTCTTCATATTGCGTACTTTGTTCTCTCCAAAGGGCATCAATTGGATACCAGCCGTTGTTGGCTGCGTTATACGGATCTAAAACATAGGTATTTCCATTTGAATAGCCTTTTAAGACAATAGCGTGGCTGGTGCCAAAAGGCCATGGCGAGAACTTATTCATCTGAACAGATGCTGATACATAGTGACCTTCTTTCAAGGCATTGGTTAATTCATTCACTGAACCCAAAGCTGTCGGTGTCATTCCAAAGTGTTTAGAGGCCAACAATACACCATTTCCACTCGTTCCTTGACTACCACGGTTAAATTCAACCGTATCATAATACAGGTAATCTGCTACCATCGTTGGTAAAATTTCTTTTCCTGATAATGACGAGATAATCATAGATAAACTGGTTGGCACACAACCTGTTGCTCCCATTTTGTAGCCACCGTAGAGAGTGTTTCCCCAGCGTTCATCTTTCTGATTGTAATAAGGAGTGTTGTAGCTGGTCTTTTTCACGGTAAATTCCGTTTTACCAAGCAAGTACATTTTCCCATTATCAGACTGGTAAGCATGCAAGTGATAGGTTCCTGTTCCTGAGTGGTTAGCAACATTAATCAAACCAGTTGCAACTGCTTGTGAAACAGAAGCATCGTACCACTTGATGTCGTCTTGGCCATTAACATCTGACCAGACAGCGTATTTAACAGAGCCATTTGAATACACACCTGAAATGGTAACGCCATAAACGCCTGTCCCCTTATAAGTAGCTGTTACGCTAGTTGTTGATTGGGTATTGTTAAAGGCACATTGTCCCAAATTATAACCAATGGTACTGCCATCTTTTGTTTTGATATAAGTATGAACAGTGTAATTTCCTGTTAGATTGTGGTGGTATTTTTCATCCACTGTCACAATCACTTTGCCATTAACAACGTGGGATGTTGTGTACCAGTGAATGTTTTTCTGCTCAGCTTCTGACCACGCTGCTACGGACACACTCGCAATAGATTTTGAGGTTTCTGTTTCGGCAATAACAACTTGCAGCGTTCCTTTATCGGCGTTGTGGTTTTGCACGGTAACCGTTGGTGCTGTCAAGTTTTGATTAAAGGTCAAATCAATCCCTGAAGTAGTAGCCAAGCCAACAAGGGAATGTGTTACTTCGCTGACACCGTAAACGTGAACGTTGTAGTGGCCTGATTCAAAGTTATGATTTTTCGCGTAGAAAGTGTAAGTGTAGCTGCCGTCTGCTGCTTTTTCTGCCTTGTACCACTTGATATCATCTTGGCCGTTTTGGCTAGTCCAAACAGGCACTTCAATATCATGAACGTAGATTGGGACGTTGGTTACCACAACCTTAGCTGAAGTATCGCTGGCTTGGGTTACACTGACTTTGACATCTGGTTTTGGCACGTCAATGCTGGTTGCACTGATGCAGGTCATTTTCCCTTTGACAACGGCATAAGTGTGGATGTAATAAGCACCGTAATCACCTGTGTAGCTAGCTGTTAATTGACCATTTTTAGCCACTTGGTACCATTTGATGTCGTCTTGATCGTTTTTGGCTGACCAAACCGCGTGGTAAGTTTTGAGGTTTGAGCTGACGTCGCTTGGCATGGTAATGTAGATACCTGTTGGAGCCAATTCTGCCTTAACGGCCACATCACCGAAACGATAGTCTGATTCAAAGCGTTTGCCAAGTAATCCTGTTTGTACTTTTTTTACGTGGTTATAGCCATAAACGTGGACATTGTAAGTACCCGCTTCTAGATTATGGGTCGCTTCGCTGAAAACAACGTAATAAGAACCGTCTGCTGCTTTTTCTGCCTTGTACCATTGAAGATCGTCTTGACCATTTGCCTCTGTCCAAGTTGGTACTTGGATATCATCAATGTAAATCGGTACATCAGTGATGGTTACCTTGTAAGTCGTCGCACTTTCTTTGGTAATATTAGCCTTAACTTCTGGTTTTGGCACAAGGACTGAAGTGGCGTTCAAACCGACCATTTGCCCGTGAACAACTCCATATGTGTGAACGAGGTAAGTTCCGTAAGAGCCAGTGTAGTTGGCTTTAGTATGACCTGAAGGGTCAGCCTTGTACCAAACAATATCATCTTGATCATTTTCCGCAGACCAAACCGCGTGGTAAACCGCCATCCCTTTGCTGACATCACTTGGCATAGTCAAATCAATGCCGTCTTTGGCTAATGAGGCATCAACCGCTACGTCACCAAAATGGTAATCCGCTTCAAAATGCGTACCAGCCAAACCTGTCAAAGCATTGGTTACCGCGCTCGTTCCGTAAACGTGAACATTGTAGCGACCGCTTTCTAGATTGTGTTCAGCCACACTGATAATAGCCGAATAAGTGGTGTTTGAATCCTTAGTTGTCTTGTACCAAATCAGATCATCTTGGTCATTAGCTTGAGTCCATGTTGGCAATTGCACGCTTGAAATGTAGACAGGTACATCTGAAACCGTTACTTTGTAACTGGTTTCGCTGGCTTTCGCAATTGTCACTTTGGCACTTGGCTCAGGCACAATGATGCTTGTTCCATTCAGTCCAGTCATTTTACCATTAAGGTTTTGATAGGTGTGAATATGGTATTTGCCGTAAGAACCCGTGTATTTAGCTGTTGTTTTACCATGGCTGTCGGCCGTTTACCAAATCAAGTCATCTTGGCCATTCTTGTCTGACCAAACCGCAAACATGATTTTAGCCCCATCAGCGATTGGTTGGTTGTATTGGATGTTGAAACCGTTGCTACCTAGATAAACGTCGGTCACTCTATCCGTTACTCCAGTTCCGCCTCCTGTGGCTCCATGTTTTGATTGGTCAGCAGCTTCAGCATCTTCAGAAATAACTTTGGCTTCTGTTTCTGATGCAACCAACTCTTCAGCAGAACTTTCTTCAGAAGTTGCCTCTGTGCTTGCCATTTCTTTTGCAGGCTCTGTAGAATCTTCTTCTGCTTCTGTTGACTCGGTAGAATTGTTTTCATTCTCTTCTACTACGTTTGTTGCCTCAGTTGTTACACCAGCAACTTCTGTTTCTGTCTTTTCTGGCACACTTGTCGCACTAGCAGCTTCTGTTTCTGTCTTTTCTGGCACAGTAGATTCAGCTGGTTTGACAACTTCAGCATCTGTATTTTCTGTGGTTGAAGATGTTTCTGTAGTCTTTTCTACTTCAACCGGAGTTGTGCTTTTTGCTGAGTCAGAAATAACCGTCTTGTTTGCTTCTGTTTCAGAAGTTTTTGTGTCCCCAACACTGACTTCTGAATCTGTGGCAGTGGCAGCAGTAGATTCTGTTGCGACTTGTAGTGTGCTAGCAAGAGTTTCTGTGGCAGAAGAGTTTTCTACCGTTTCGTCAGCTT
>SAMEA3663085__coassemble_699_pt1 | contig 11346 bp, 9 predicted proteins | sample SAMEA3663085__metabat2_low_PE_028 | metagenome-assembled genome bin SAMEA3663085 (sample SAMEA3663085) | pig gut metagenome | biome: pig gut; feature: pig-associated habitat; material: faeces | place: France | collected 2012 | reverse complement strand
CTCAAAAAGGCTCCATAATTTCCATGGTGGATTTACCCACTACAGAAATTATGGAGCCCTTTTTATTGCAACAAAAAGGCCGCCATTCCTATCAGAATGACGGTCTTTTTCTTTTGCGGGGCTTTTGTGATACCATAATAGAGATAATAACTGATCTTTGACAAGTACAAGGTGCAGTTCGTTCGTTTTTATGTTAGAATATTTCTGATACACCTAACAGATTTGTTAAGGACAACTAACTTTTTCAATTGGTTTAAGGTAAGAAGGTATGGATACAGTATTTACGAGTAGAAATAAGATTAGGCTAATACTATTAGCGCTTGTTATGGCTATTCTAGTTGGTTTAGGCGCTATTGTGTTGCATGATCTTTTTGATTTTCTTTGGGAAGACATTTTATACACCGTGCCAGCGCTGCAACGTAGCGGCATTGTTTTGGTTTCTGGTTTGCTAAGTGCTTTGGGGTGGTATTTTCTTCAGAGGCAAGGAAGACGTCTAATTCCTTTGAAAAAGCAAATTTCACCTCAATCAGAAATAGAAGAATATCCCCCTTTTTGGCGACAATTAGGGCATTTGTTTTTGCAAGTTATCACGGTTGGTATGGGGGCGCCTGTTGGTAAAGAAGTGGCTCCGCGTGAATTAGGGAGTTTGTTCTCAACGCATTTGGTTAGAAAAATTCCGCTAGATAGTGACCAGCGTTCGGTTTTGGTGGCGAGTTCGGCGGCAGCAGGTTTAGCAGCCATTTACCAAATTCCTTTTGCCAGCTTGATATTTGTCTTTGAAGTGTTTGGCATTCCTTTGACGGCTTTAAATGTGGTGGTGGCTTTCATCACGACTTATGGAGCGACAGCTATTGCCCACTTGAGAATTAGCGATGCACCGCTTTACCATGTCAATCCTCAGCCTGTGACTTGGGTGACTTTTGTGGTGACGGTTATTTTAACCTTTGCGACCATACCTGTGGCGCGTTTGTTTAGCCGTATTAGTAAACACGCCAGCCAAAATCGCACCAAAGATAGTCGCATTTTATGGCAATTGCCTTTGGTTTTTGTCCTTCTTGCTGTGCAAAGTTATCGTTTTCCAGAATTGCTGGGGAATGGGGCACCTTTGGTGCAAGCTGGATTTGACAGCTTGAGTTTGCCTGATGCCTTGGTTTTATTTACATGTAAATACGCCATTGTCTTACTCTGCTTGAGATTTGGGTCTTACGGTGGGACAATGACGCCATCGATTTCACTGGGAGTTGCTTTTGGAGAGGTGGTGTGCTTGGTGGCTGCTCTTTTTGGTTTTAATGACCCATCTCAAATCTATCTAGCCGTTGCTGCTTGTAGTTTCTTGGGAATTACCATGAATGCACCGCTAACAGCAGGCATGATTGTCTATTCTTTTATTGGTTTTCCAAAAACCTATCTCTTTCCTGTTTTGTTAAGCATTGGCTTGTTGCTGCTTATCAAATGCCGTAGAGATGCCAGTAAGGATACTGAATCAGAAACCTTTATCCCTTTACCTGACGGTTCACAATTGCATTATCAGATTGTCGGTGAGGGTGAAACCTTAGTCTTTTTACACGGTAATAACGGCAATTACCATTACTTTAGCAAACAAATTCCTTATTTCTCTCAAAAATACCAGTTGGTCTTGTTTGACAGCAGAGGTCATGGGCAATCAACTAATGAAAAGGCGGTCAATTCCTTTGATTTGATGGCAGATGATATTGCTTATGCGCTGAAGGAATTGGGCATCGACAAGGCTACTTTCATTGGTTATAGTGACGGGGCAAACTTGGCTTTGACTATTGCTTTGAAATACTCTGACTTGGTGACAGGTTTGGTCTTAAATGCTGGAAACGTTCGCCTGTATGGTGAGAAATGGTATGCTGGATTGTCCACACACGTTTTGTATCGTGTGATGAAGCGATTGTTGCCGTATTTCCCACAATTGGAAAATTATATAATAAATATGCGTTTGATGATGGAGGATATGCCTATTCATCTGAATGATTTAGCTCGTGTTACCGTTCCATCCTTGGTCTTGATTGGTGGATGGGACTTGATTTCTTATGAGCATTCGCTTGAAATTGCTAATCATCTTGGTAATGGTCATTTGGTTTCAGTGCCATTTCGTCTGCACAATATGGCTTACCTCAGTCCCAAACGTTTTAATAAGGAAGTGAATCACTTTTTGACGCAACTAGAGGAGAATAAGAACGCATGAAGAAAGTCATCAATTTTTTCAAAACCAATGAATCCAAGATCAAAATAGGATTTAGTTTATCGATTTTCATCTTGGTTTTAGTCGAATTTTTCCGATTGTCTAAAACCATTTCGTGGCCGACCTTACAGTCAGCCTTTGCTAGCATTCCCCCTTTCAATATCGTTCTAATGATTTTGATTGGCTTAGTGGCCGTTATGCCGATGATTGGTTATGACGTTATTTTCAACCGTTTGCTTGGGACGTCGCACTCTAAAAAGTACATTATTGAAAATAGTTGGAGTATCAACACCATAAATAATATGATTGGTTTTGGTGGAATTGTAGATGTTGGTTTGCGTCTAGCCTTGTACAGTGACGGCATTGACAACGGGAAAAGCATCAAGGTCTTGTCCCGTCTGCTCCCTTATTTTAGCTCTGGTTTGTCTGTCTTATCCACAGTGATTTTGCTGTTTGCAGGGTTGTTCACAGAAGGCGCCTATCTACACCGTTTTTTGATTATTTTTGTGGTAGCAGCCTTTTATTTCCCAGTCGTCTTGTGGATATCATCAAGGGAAAACCTCACCTTTTTTGGTAATGTTGAGCGAAAGGTGCGTTTGGAATTAACTTTGATTTCTGTTTTGGAATGGTCAGGTTGTGTTGGGTCATTCCTTGCAGTTGGGTATTTGATGGGCTTCCATTTTTCAATTGTCCAAGTTGCTGGAGCTTACATCTTAGCCATTTTGTTTGGGATGATTTCTTTCATTCCTGGTGGAATCGGAAGTTTTGATTTGACTATGATGACAGCTTTGACCATGATGGGATTTGCCAGCACTGACGTAATTTTGTGGACCTTGCTTTACCGTATGGTTTACGATATTTTGCCATTTGCCCTTGGGGTGGTGCTATTTGTTAAAAATCTTGGTAAAACCATCAACGACCACTACAAAGGCATTCCAAAAGAATTAACCGTTACTTTGCTAAGACGTTTGATTTATGGTTTGGTGGTTTTGTTTGGGATTTTCCTCGTGTTATCAGCTACCATTCCAGAGAAGGTCAATCAAATTCACTGGTTGAAACAGATGAATCCTATTCATGCCAACCTCATTTGGCAATTTCCAAGTATCTTAATCGGAAGTCTTTACATTCTTTTAGGGCGTTCTTTGTTAGAGCGCGTGCGTCAAGCACTGCCTTTTGGCATTGGGCTCATTTTCGTGTCGCTTATTTGGATAAATGCCAAATCCTTTAGCAATTTCACGTCGCTTTATTTGATTATCTTGTTACTGTTATTGGTTTTCTTCAAAAATAACCTGACTGTTGACCGTTTGATTTATTCTTGGGAATCCTTGCTGAAAGATAGCGTGATTTTTCTAGGCTTAATCATTAGCTACCTTTTCCTAGGCATGCCGCATTATTTGATTCATCACAAAGAAATTTTACAGCTTAATAAATTTGCCATTTCTTTCCTTGGAACGATTATTGTCGTGGGTATTTGCTACACGATTATCGTGCACCTTTTGCGAAAGAGCTCTAAGAAACTAGGCGAGTCTTTCGATGCGGAAGCCTATCGTCAGTTTTTGGACACACATGGCAACACCTCTGATAGATTTTTACCATTCTTGGGGGACAAGCAGCTGTTTTGGTACCCTAATAAACCAGAAGCAAGTGTTGTGCTTCAATTTTCACTGGATAATAACAAAGCCGTGGTGATGGGCGAGCCGATTGGCGATAAGGACAACTTCCAGCCTGCTATCAACGCCTTTATCCGAGCAGCTAGGGACCTCAATTATTCGCCAGTCTTTTATGAAATCGGTCAAGAATTGACCCTCTACCTGCATGAATGTGGGTTTGAATTCATGAAATTTGGGGAGTCTGCTTTGGTTCATCTGCAAGATTTCACTTTGACGGGTAAAAGCAGCAAGAGCTTCCGCCGTGCCCTTAACTTTGTGGAAAAAGAAGGCTTCACATTTGATATTATCCAACCGCCTTATGCGCCTGAGCTAATCACACAGCTTCGCAGCATTTCAGATTCGTGGCTGGATGGCCGTCAGGAAAAAGGCTTCTCACTAGGTTTTTTCAAGGAAGATTACTTGCAAATTACGCCGATGGCTTTGGTACGTAATGACAAAGGAAAAATCGTGGCTTTTGCCAACATTATCCTAGCTGAAGAAGAATCTGTTGTTACCGTTGATTTAATGCGTTATGACAAGGAAGAAAGCCCATCTGGCGTTATGGATTACCTCTTTATTTCTCTCTTCTTGCACTACAAGGAAGAAGGCTACCGCTACTTTGATTTGGGCATGGCGCCGCTATCAAATGTGGGAATCAATAAAGACAGTTTTATCCAAGAACGCATTGGTTTCCTTGTTTATTCCTTCACGTCACGTTTTTACTCGTTTGAAGGATTGCGTAAATACAAGCAAAAATTTGCACCAGAATGGCAACCACGCTACATTAGTTACATGAAATCATCATGGTTAGCCTGTGATTTATTAGCGATTTACCGTATTGACAATCGCACACTAGACCAAGATTAACGTATCCAACCTCTTGCTCTTATGCCTGTTGGGCAGAGTTTAGAGGTGGGTACGTTTTTTTAAAAATATCAGAACCTATGTCTTTACTTTTTATGTGAAAAGTTGTACTATGCCTATGTAATTTTGTTTGCTAATTTATTTATTAAAAGAGAGGATATTTATTATGTTAGGACATGACATTTTGAATGATCCTTTTTTGAATAAGGGAACTGCTTTTACTTTGGAAGAACGTAAAGAACTTGGTTTAGTTGGTTTACTTCCTCCAAAAGTTCAAACCATTGAAGAACAAGCAGAACAAGCGTATGCTCACTATCAACGTAAATCATCGATTTGGAAAAACGCCATTTCTTGATGGAAATTTTCAACACAAACAGAACCTTGTTCTACTATTTGTTTAACGAACACGTTGTTGAATTTAACCCAATTGTTTACGATCCACTTATTGCAGAATCTATCGAACAATACAGTGATTTGTTTGTTGATCCGCAATATGCGGCTTTCCTTTCTGTTGAACACCCTGAAGACATTCTTGATACCCTTAAAAATGCAGCAGGCGATCGTAATATCCGCCTTATCGTTGTAACCGATGCAGAAGGTATTTTAGGTATTGGTGACTGGGGTACACAAGGTGTGGATATTTCAGTCGGAAAATTGATGATTTACACAGCAGCAGCAGGTATTGACCCTAAAACGGTTTTACCAGTTGTCATTGACGCTGGTACAGACCGCGAAGAATTATTAAACAACCCATTTTATCTAGGAAATCGCCACAAACGTATCCGTGGTGAAGCTTACTACGACTTTATCGACCAATTTGTTAAAGAAGCTGAAGATTTGTTCCCTGATTTGTACTTGCACTGGGAAGATTTCGGACGTAGCAATGCGGCTGTTATCCTTAACAAATACAAAGATAAAATCCCAACATTCAACGACGATATCCAAGAAACTGGTATCATTACTCTAGCAGGTATCTATGGTGCGCTTGATATCACTGGTGAAAAATTAACAGACCAACGTTACCTTTGCTTCGGTGGAGGAACAGCGGGTGCAGGTATTGCCCACCGCGTTCTTTTGGAAATGATGGAACAAGGCCTTACAGAAGAAGAAGCTTACAGTCGTTTCTACATGGTAGATAAACAAGGTTTGCTCTTTGATGACATGGATGATTTTACACCAGAACAAAAACCATTTGCGCGTAAACGTTCAGAATTTGAAAACAGCGAAGAATTAACCGAACTTTCAAAAGTGGTCAAAGCGGTCAAACCAACTATTCTTGTCGGTACGTCAACACAACCTGGTACCTTTACACAAGAAATCGTTGAAGATATGTGCAGCTTTACAGAACGCCCAATTATCTTCCCATTGAGTAACCCAACTAAATTGGCTGAAGCAACTGCTGAGGATTTGATTCGTTGGTCAGATGGTAAAGCCTTCGTTGCGACTGGTATTCCAGCAGCAGATGTAGAATACAAAGGTGTTTGTTACCAAATCGGTCAAGCTAACAATGCCTTGATTTACCCAGGTCTTGGTCTAGGGGTTATGGCTTCTAAAGCAAAATTATTGACTGATAAAATGATTGGTGCAGCAGCTCACTCACTTAGTGGTTTGGTTGACTCAGGTAAACCAGGAGCACCTGTCTTGCCACCAGTTTCTCGCTTGACAGAGTTCTCTATCTAAGTTGCCAATGCCGTAGCCAAAACAGCACAAGAAGAAGGTTTGGCACAAGTTGACGGTGATATGGAAAAAGCCGTTCAAGACATTAAATGGTATCCTAACTACTAATTTAGGGGGTATCAGGAGATGAGTATTTTAACATCAATTGAAAATATTTTACCCATTATCTTTATCATTGCCCTAGGTTTTTACCTCAATGAAAAAGGGTGGTTTGGACCAGACTTTGGTGGGAATGTTTCTAAACTTGTGATGAACATTGCTTTACCTGCCTCAATCTTTGTATCGGTTTTGAAATACTTGACCTTAGATAAATTGATTGCTGTGGCACCAGGTCTTGTCTATACTTTTGGTTCTGTTATTCTTGCCTATATTGCCGCCTTTATAGTGGTTAAACTTTTTAAGGTACGTCCAGGAAGACGAGGCACAATGATTAATATGTTTGCTAATACTATTTTCATTGGGCTTCCCCTTAATATCGCTCTTTTTGGAGATGCCTCAATCTCTTATTTCTTGGTTTATTACATTACCAATACGGTGTCAACTTGGGCCTTTGGAGCACTTCTCATCGCTCAAGACTCAAAAGATGCGACACGAAAATCATCAACAGGCTTTAATTGGCGAAAACTATTGCCAGCGCCTTTGGTTGGCTTCCTTATTTCATTGGTTTTCTTGCTCTTAAACATTCCTGTGCCAGCCTTTGCAACCAACACCTTGACTTATGTTGGTAATATCGTGACACCGATGTCTTTGATTTATATCGGTATTGTCCTTTCAAAAGCTGGTTTGAGCAGTATCAATTTTGATAGAGATACCATTTTGGCACTCTTGGGACGCTATATCTTGTCACCAGTAGTTATGTTTCTTCTCTTGACCTTGTGGGGAAGTCATCTTCCAGCTATTGAGTATAAGACCTTTATGGTGCAAGCAGCGGTTCCAGGCTTGGCCGTTTTACCAATATTGGCTAATGAGGGTAATGGTGATGTGGAATATGCAACAAATGTTGTCACAACGTCAACCTTATTGTTTGTCATTGTGATTCCAATTTTGGTAACTTTGCTTGGCTAGTCTAAAAAGTATGATTAGTGCAAACTCTAAAAGTTAAGATCCGTTGACTTTTAGAGTTTTTTTGTAGAATTGGGAGTATATGCTGTGGATAATCAAGAAAAGAGAAATATTTTACCACAGGACCTTAGGCGAGTGGCTTTATTGCTGGGTTTTTCTGGTGGTGCGGTAGATGTATATAGCCATTTGCGTTTTCATACCTTGGTAGCGACACAGACAGGGAACATCGTTTTGATGGTAGCACAGATTGCGGAAAAGCAAGATAATTTTTTACCGAGATTAACGTCTATTATTGTTTTTAGTATTGGTTTTGTTCTAGGAATTGCTTACAAACAACGGGCACAAACACCTTATTGGCGGATTTTTGCCATGATGCTCATGTTAATTGCCTGCTTGGTGTTGCCTTTTTTGCCGTCTGACCAACTTTTGTTCAAAATCATTGCTTTGTCTTTTGGGACGGGTTTATTAATGCTGACCTTTACAGGTAGTAAAATCGAAACCGTACCTTATACCATTATGATGACTTCGGGGAATTACCGCAGGATGTTAATGAGTTGGTATCATTATGCAACCAGTGCTGCCAAAAATCCTCAGGATAAGCGTGACGTGGTGAATTATACTATTATTGTATTGAGTTTTATGCTTGGCGCTCTGACAGCTGCAGTGGCCTACATTTGGCTAAAAGATCTAACGATTTGGTTGGTAGCTCTTGCTTTGGTCTTGGTTATGATTTTTTATGCTATTGAAATTGCACGCGCGGATCATTACGTCAAAGAGATAAAAGGTAGATGATTAAAGTTTCTGAAAAAATACCGTATGGTGAGGATTTATTAAATTTTTCAGAAAAAACCCTTGACATGAGAAGATTTTTAGTGTACTCTGCTAAACGAGAGTGATGTCAATCATGGACTTAGGAAAGTTAAAACGAATCAAACGAGTCGAATTATATGAAATTATTTTAGCTCAAGACGAAGAAATCAAGCGCTTACGCCAAGAAACAGCAGATTTATCTGTCAAATTGGCGAAACGCGACATAAATATACAAAAAGCGGGGACTCTAGCAGAGGCCGCTTTTAGCTTGACAAATATCTTTGAAGAGGCACAAAAGGTAGCAGATATTTACTTGGAAAATGTAAAAATGCAAACGAGTAACGGAGATGAAGGAAAAAAAGACTAGTCAAGAAGACTACCATTCAGAAATCACAGAGATTGAAGATTTATATCAAAAAGCTACTTACCGCCGCCGTTTGTGGAAAAGTATCGGTAGCACGTCTTCTATCTTGGTCGTGGTGGCTGCCTTTGCTATTTTGATGTCTATTCTGTTTTTCCCTATTTTGCGTATCTACGGCAAATCCATGTCAGGAACCTTGGATAGAGGGGATTTGATTGTGGCATTTAAAACCAATAACTTTGACACAGGAGACATTGTGGCTTTTTATTACAATAACAATGTCTTGGTTAAGCGCGTGATTGCCGAAGAAGGCGACTGGGTTGATATGGATAGTAAAGGAAATGTTTATGTCAATCAGAAAAAACTCAAAGAACCGTATTTGAAAAAAAAGGCTTATGGTGAAACTAACATAACCTTTCCTTACCAAGTTCCAGAAGGGCAGTTATTTGTTATGGGGGACAACCGAAAGGTGTCTATCGACTCAAGAAACACGTCTATCGGAACCGTATCAAATGAGCAAATCGTCGGGAAATTATTGGTTAGGATTTGGCCATTGCCAAAATTCAGATTGTTGACCTAACAAAGACTAGGAGAAGAAATCATGAGAAAAGTTTTACGGCATTATTGGCAAAAGTTGAAACACCTTCGGCGAAAGCAAGCTATTCTGGTGATAGGAACGTTTGTATTTGTGATGACTTCCTATGCCTTGATTTTGCGGGCAGTCACTCTTGACAATGACACTGCGAGCTCAGAGCCAGGAATCAGTCTTGCCAGTAGTTCTTCTAGCGATGAAAATGTGTCGCAAGTGGCGTCCGAGCCAGCGACTTCTTCTACACTAGCAAGTTCGTCAGCCATTAGTTCTCTACCAAGCACACAGATTGAGGCGCAAGAACAATCCAGCGCACCAGCAACGATTCAAGAAGCGACAACCTTGACGGCTGATGGCGATGGCTACACTGTATCAGCGGTGTTTGATGCCAGCAGTCGATTGCCAGTCGGTGTCGAACTAAAGGTTAAACAAGTAACAAGTGATAGCCAAGATTACCAAAATGCTTTGGCAAAAGCTCAGGCAGCTCTTGATGGCAAATCTTTAGCCTTTGCGACTTTCTTTGATATCAGCTTTACCTACCAAGGCAAGGAAGTACAACCCCAAGCACCAGTGAAGGTAACCCTTCAAACCAAGGACAACCTCGCTGGTCAAGAGCAAGCCTTGAAAGTGGTACATATCACATCAGCAGGTAAAACAGAGCTTATCAATCCTGAAAGCGTGAGTTTGACAGAATCACAGACTAAGGTGACTTATACAGTATCTTCTTTCTCTGTGCAAGGTTTAGTGCTTGAAAAAACAGAGCAATCATCTGAAGCAACCACTTCGGACACAGAAAGCAGCAGCTCAGAAACGAGTCCATCAAGCCAAGGCCAAGGGACTTCAACTTCTGCCACAACAACAGAAGCAGCAGAAAATAGAACCCTTACCTTTGTCTACGAAAATGCAGAAGGTCAGGAAGAAACCATCACAACAGTTACGAAAAAAGATGGGGAAACCTTGGAAAATCTGCCAGCTACACCATTCAAAACAGGCTACCATTTTGACCATTGGCAAAATAAGGCAACAGGTGAAACGGTGACGGCTGACACGGTAGTCAATGGTGATATGACCATTGAGGCTGTTTACACGGAAATCAAGATTTACACGGTAACCGTTCATTATTATTATCACAACACCAGCAAGGGTGATGATGTTACCTTTGACACTGAGATTTACCAATTAGAAGCTAACGAAACCTCTTATCGCATCAATCCACCAGCTTCAACCAAGGTCAGCAAAAATGATGATAGCAGCTTGCCACAAGATGCGACCTATTATCCTGAAACAGCACTTATCGAGTTGACCAAAGAGGAATTACTTGAAAAGAGTGATGCTGATGGGAAAATGGAGTTGAGCATACAGTACGTTCCAGCATCATCTGAATACAACATTCATTATATGTTGAAAGACTTTGATGACAAGGGCTATAGTGAGATTGAAAAGGTAACTGCGCACGGGGTTATCGGCTCTATCGTTAGTCCAAAAGTTCTAGATTATCCTTATGCGACCTTTGAAAAAACAGATCCTGAGGAATTGACTAAAGAAAAAGGACAAGATTTGTACGTTTACTACACACGAAATCATTACACCTTGAACTACGAGTCTAATGGTGGCACTTATGTGGACTACCAAACAGGACTTTACAACCAGTCAGTTTCTGTTACAAGCGCTACCCCAACGCGTGTAGGTTACACCTTTGCAGGTTGGTATAAGGACCCTGATTTCAAACAAAAGGCTGGTACAAGTGTTACCCTTGATAAAGATGTGACCTTGTATGCTAAGTGGGAGCCTAAAAACGTCCACTACACCGTTGTTTACTTAAAAGAAAAGTATGACAATGCTACTGGAAAAACCAGCTTTGAGTACGATTCATCCCTATCACAAACGGGTAAGACAGGTGCAACGGTATCAGCGAGCAATGCTCCAAATATCACGACCAGCACGACAGGTTACGAACGTGACACCACCCAAAACGCCACATCAGAAACCACCATTGCGGCAGACGGAAGTTCTATTTTGAAAGTGTATTACAAATTGATTCGCTACACTTTCGTCTTTAATGCCAACGGACCTGTTTCTGATAGCTGGTGGGATGAGTATGTGAATAATGGTAAGATTACTATCA
>SAMEA3663085__coassemble_550_pt1 | contig 13927 bp, 10 predicted proteins | sample SAMEA3663085__metabat2_low_PE_028 | metagenome-assembled genome bin SAMEA3663085 (sample SAMEA3663085) | pig gut metagenome | biome: pig gut; feature: pig-associated habitat; material: faeces | place: France | collected 2012 | reverse complement strand
ACAATCTTGTAGAAATCAGGGCGAGGCTTTGCCTCAAGGAGAATATCGCCCTCGTTCACAGGATCCCCTTCGGCTTTTTTCCACTCTAAGATTTCGCCCTCTTGCATGTCAACGCCGAGCTTGGGCATGATAATTTCTACTGCCATTGCTTTTTCCTTTCTGTTAATTAGATGAGCAATTCCAAAGGATTTTCAAGAAGTGCTTTCAAATCCAGCATGAATTTGGCACCGTTCATGCCATCCACTAGCCTGTGGTCAATGGTCAAACTCGTTCCCATAATAGGACGAATAACCACCTCACCTTCATATGCTACTGGCGTATCAATCGTCGCTGAAATACCTAAAATAGCCGAATTTGGCTGGTTGATAATGGGGTTAAATGATTTAGTGCCAAACATCCCCAGATTAGTGATTGAGAAGGTTGATCCTGACATTTCTGCCGCTTTTAATTTGCCAGCCTGCGCTTTTTGAATGATGTCTTTTGAAGCCACCACGAATTCTGACAAAGTCATTTGGTCTGCACCGTGAACCACAGGTACCACTAAGCCGTCTGAAAGCCCAACGGCAATTCCTAAATTCACAAAATGATGGAGTTCAATGTCTTGCGCATCATGTATCAAAGAAGCGTTAAGAAAATGGTGTTCTTCCTTCATCAAGGTTTTAACTACAGCAAGCCCAATCAAATCGGTAAAGGTCACCTTGTAACCTGTTTTGGTCTTGATTGGCTCAAGCAATTGCTGACGCAGCGCTATGAGATTGGTCATGTCGATATCGTAATTTAAGGTAAAGGTTGGCGCCGTGAAATAAGATTGGGTCATGCCTCTTGAAATAGCCTTACGCATAGCAGACATCTTGATCACTTCAACGCCGTCTTGGGCTTGATTCACAGCAAGAGGTGTTTTTTGCGAAGTAGCCACTTTTTCTGCTGGCACACTGGCTAAAACATCTTCTTTGGTAATTTTGCCACGCTCCCCTGTACCAACCAAAGTATTCAAATCAACGCCCTTATCTTGCGCAATCTTGCGAGCCAAAGGTGTCACGCGCACTGCCTTAAAGGCCTGCACATCTGCTTCATGCACACGCCCATTGGCACCGCTTCCCGTCACTTTTTCAAGGTCAATCCCTCGCTCCCGCGCTAGCTTTCTAGCAGCTGGGGTCGCACGAACCTTGCCATTATCCACTTTTTTAGGGGCAATAGCTGGCGCTGACACACCTGACAAGGATTGGGCTGGCGCTTCCTGAGTTGACGGACTTGGACTAGCCGTCTCCTCTCCCACAGAATCAGGAAGGGCTTCACCTGCTGCACCGATGTATCCGATTACTTTGGTCACAGGCACAACATCACCCGCAGGATGCACGATTTTCAAAAGAACTCCTGAATCCTCAGCTTCGATTTCCATATTGGTCTTGTCAGACATGATTTCAAGCAAAATATCGCCCTCTTGGACACTATCTCCTTGGGCTTTTTTCCACTCTAGGATTTCACCTTCTTGCATATCTACGCCGAGTTTTGGCATAATAATTTCCTTTGCCACAGGCCACACCTCCCTTAGTTGTCGCGTCCATTGCGTGCCATTTGATACAGAGCAGCTTTAATCTTTGTCACATCTGGTAAAATACCTTCTTCCAAGACGCGAGCATAAGGCACTGGCACATCTTCACTAGCCAGTCGCACGATAGGATAGTCTAAGTAATCAAAAGCATCACTCTCAGTCACCCGCGCAGCAATTTCCCCAATAAAGCCACCTGTTTTGTAGGCATCATTAACCAACATGAGGCGTCCTGTCTTTTTAACCGACTGGATAATCAGGTCCATATCAAGCGGGATAAGGGTCCTTGGGTCAACCACTTCAACGCTGATACCATCTTGTGCCACCTCGTCAGCTGCCTGCAGCACACGCTCCAACATTCGGCCATAAGACACAATTGTCACATCTGTTCCTTCACGCTTAATCTCACCCTTACCAAGTGGTAGATACTCCTCAACATCCAAACTCACTTCTTCTTTTTTGCCGTAGAGGGCTTTTGGTTCCATGAAAATGACAATATTATTATCTCGAATGGCTGATTTTAAGAGCCCTTTAGCATCGTTAGCCGTTCCTGGTGCAACCACCTTAATGCCTGGAATATGGGTCAACCAAGCCTCTAGCGATTGCGAATGTTGGGCAGCTGAGCCGATGCCAGAACCAGAGGCCACACGGAAGGTCACGGGTGTTTTTAGACCACCACCAAACATATAATTGTTTTTAGCACCGTTATTAACAATGGCATCAAGGGCAATGGTGATGAAATCCATAAAGGTCACATCCACAATAGGACGCAGACCTGTAATAGCAGCCCCAATAGCGCTCCCTGCAATCGCCGCCTCTGAAATCGGTGTGTCTTTCACTCGTTTGGCACCAAATTCTTCAATCAGACCTACAGACGTTCCAAAGTCACCACCATAAATCCCGACGTCCTCACCCATGAGAAAAACCATGTCGTCTTTGCGCATTTCCTCAGCCATCGCAAGATTAATGGCTTCACGAAAGGCCATTTGTTTTGTTTCAGTCATTATCTCTCTCCTTTTTGATGCAAATGCCTAGTCAGCCCAAACATCTTCAAATGCCACTGCTAAATCTGGCTCAGGGCTATTTTGAGCAAAAGCGTAAGCGTCATCGATTTCTTTGACCACTTGAGCATCCAAAGCATCCAATGCTTCAGCGTCAACCAAGTGATTGTCCGTCAAATAGGTGCGAAAGAGGACCAGCGGGTCTTTTTTCTTCCACTCATCGACTTCTTCCTTGCTGCGGTATTTTCCAGCATCGGCCGTTGAATGCCCAAACCAGCGGTAAGATTCTACTTCCACGATGGCTGGTCCCTTACCAGCACGCACATGCGCAACCGCCTTGCCCATCGTGTCGTAAACCGCCAACACATCATTGCCATTTTCACAGTAAAAACCTGGAATGCCGTAAGCTTCCGCACGCGTGTAAAGGTGAGGGGTGTTGGTTGCTTTTGTGATGTCCATCGAAATACCGTAACGGTTATTGATGATAAAGAAAATCACTGGCAAGTGCCATGTGGCAGCTAGGTTCACGGATTCATGGAAAGACCCTTCGTTGGTTGCTCCATCACCCGAAAAAGCCACGACAATATTGCCTGTTTGCTTGTAGTCTTGTGTCAGGGCAGCACCAACAGCTAGGGCATAGCCACCCCCTACAATACCATTGGTACCGTAATTGCCTTTTTCAAAATCCGCTAGGTGCATCGAGCCCCCACGACCTTTAGATACCCCATTCACCTTGCCTGCCAATTCGGCCATCATTTTATTCAAATCCATGTCCTTGGCAATACACTGCCCATGCCCACGGTGATTTGAAAAAATAATATCATCATAGGTCAAGTGAGCCATAGCCCCAACACTAGCTGCTTCTTCCCCCACAGAAAAATGCGTCATGCCTTGCACAAAGCCTCGGCGGACGAGTTTATTGATGCGCAGGTCAAACTCACGAATGCGCTGCATTTTGAGATACATCTCTATATAGTTTTCACGTGACAAATTCATCTGATTGCCCTCCAAAATTTCCATGTCTTATTTTATTTATCATAAGCTATTATTGGTCAAATCACAAATTATTTAACCGCTTTTTTGAAAACGATTTAAAGAAAAAAACAACCCTGAAAACAGTTCAGCCATTTTCAAAGGTTGTTTGGATGGGTTAGTCGCTAATTGCGTTTCCTGTATAAAGTTGGTAATAGCGTCCTTTTTGCGCCATCAAATCATCATGGTTACCCCGTTCGATGATACGACCACGCTCAAGCACCATGATGCAATCAGCATTGCGAACCGTTGACAAACGGTGGGCAATAACAAAAGTTGTGCGCCCTTTCATGAGAGCGTCCATCCCTTCTTGGACGTGCACTTCTGTCCGTGTGTCAATAGAAGAGGTTGCCTCATCCAAAATCAAGGCTGGTGGATTGGCTACCGCCGCACGCGCAATCGCTAGCAACTGACATTGCCCTTGTGAAAGATTGCTACCATCACCAGTCAAAACAGTGTCATAACCTTTCGGTAGGCGTTTGATGAAGTCATGAGCATTGGCTAATTTAGCGGCCTCGATACACTCCTCATCTGATGCCGTCAGGCGACCATAACGAATATTGTCCATCACCGTTCCTGTAAAGAGGTGTGTGTCTTGAAGCACAATCCCTAGGCTATGGCGAAGATCTGCTTTCTTGATTTTGCGGATGTTGATACCATCGTAATGGATTTTCCCTTTTTGAATATCGTAAAAACGGTTAATCAAGTTGGTAATAGTGGTTTTCCCAGATCCAGTTGAACCGACGAAGGCAATCTTTTGCCCAGGTTCTGCAAACAAATTGATATCATGCAAGACCATCTTGTGGTCGTTGTAACCAAAGGTTACATCTGAGAAAGTCACGCCACCTTCAAGTTTGTGGTAGGTCACCGTACCATCCTCGTGTGGGTGTTTCCATGCCCACATACTTGTGGTTTCTGGCACCTCTTGGATGTGACCAGCAGCGTCCACCTTGGCATTCACCAGCTCAACATAACCTTCGTCCCCTTCCACATCAGCATCAAGTAAGGTAAAGACACGGTCAGCACCCGCCATCGCCATAATAACCGAGTTGATTTGTTGGCTGATTTGTGTAATTGGGTTGGTAAAGCTACGGTTTAGGGCTAGGAAAGACACCAAGGTCCCAAAAGACAAGCCGGCGTGATCATTTAGGGCTAAAAAGGCACCCAACATGGCACAAAGCACGTAAGAAATATGCCCGATATTAGCCGACACTGGCATCAAAATATTGGCATAAATATTGGCACTTGTGGCAGAGTATCGCAATTCTTGATTGATGGTTCTAAAATCAGCCTTGGCACGCTCCTCGTGATTAAAGACCTTAACCACCTTTTGCCCTGTCATCATTTCTTCGATAAAGGCATTGACACGACCAAGATCGTTTTGTTGTTGGTGGAAATGTTTAGACGAACGTGTGCTAATCTGACGAGCTACCAGCAGCAAAATAGCCACCATGACAAGCGATAGCATGGACAAAGGAAAGCTCAACATAAGCATGCTAGTAAAGGTTACCACGATAGAAAAGGTTGAATTGACCACTTGCGGGATACTTTGACCAATCAATTGACGCAGCGTATCCACGTCGTTGGTGTAGATAGACATGATATCCCCATGAGCATAGGTATCAAAATACTTAATTGGCAAACGCTCCATATGGGTAAAGAGGTCCAAACGAATGCGACGCATGGTTCCTTGCCCAACGTAAACCATCAAACGGTTGTAACCGTAAGAACTTAAAACCCCCACGATACCAACCAAAATCAAGCGAAAAATAGCCCGTGCCAATCCTGAATAATCAGGATTTTGGGCAGCTAAAAGAGGGGTGATGTAGCTATCAATCAAGGTTTGCATGAACAAACTAAAGCGTACCATACACAGTGCCGTCACCAAAATCAGCAATAGCACCAGCAAAAAATGCCATTTGTAGTTGCTAAAAACATAGGCCAAGACCCGTCTTAGAGTGTCTTGTTTGTTCACTTCTTTTTGTGTTTGGGACATTAGGCACCACCTTCTATATCAAAATCTCCATCATCTTGTTGTTGCACATCATTGATTTCACGGTAAATAGCATTGGTTTTGAGTAATTCGTCGTGACTGGCAAATCCTGAAATCTTACCGCCGTCAAGCACCAAGATTTTATCAGCATGTTGGATACTTGAGATACGTTGAGCGATAATAATCTTAGTTGTGCCAGGAATGGTTTCAGCAAAGGAACGACGGATATTGGCATCTGTCGCTGTATCAACGGCACTGGTTGAATCATCCAAAATCAAGACTTTTGGCTTTTTCAACAAAGCACGTGCGATACAAAGGCGTTGTTTTTGCCCACCAGATACGTTGCTACCACCTTGCTCAATCCACGTATTGTATTTATCAGGGAAACGCTCGATAAATTCATCCGCACAGGCTTGGCGACAAGCTTCAATGCATTCTTCTTCCGTCGCGTCCTCATTTCCCCAGCGAAGATTATCCAAAATAGTTCCTGAAAAGAGGATATTTTTTTGTAACACAACGGCAACTTGGTCACGCAAAACTTCCAAATCGTATTGGCGGACATCATGACCACCCACAGTAACGGAACCAGCATCCACATCGTAAAGACGGGAAATCAAGTTTGCAAATGAGGTTTTTCCTGAACCTGTACCACCGATAACACCGATAATCTCACCCGATGCAATAGACAAATCAATGTCAGATAGCACTTCCTCACCACTACCATGCTTGTACGAAAAATGCACATGGTCAAAACAAATGCTGCCATCTGGCACTTCCATCAATGGATTTTCAGGATTCACAATATCTGCTTTTTCCGTCAACACTTCTGATATCCGCTCAGCACTGGCCGTACTCATGGAAATCATGACCATAATCATAGACAACATCATCAAAGACATCATCATGGCAAAGATATACGAAAAGAGCGACGTCAATTCCCCTGTGGTCAAGCTTCCTGCCACGATAAAGTGTGCCCCAAACCACGACAAGCAAATCATACACGCGAAGATGATAAACATCATGATTGGGTTATTGAAAATGACAATTTTTTCAGCCTTAACAAAAAGCTGGTAAATGTTCTCTGCTGCCTTGGTGAATTTTTTATTTTCATAATCTTCGCGCACAAAGGCTTTTACCACGCGAATACCAGAGATATTTTCTTGAACACTGGCATTGAGTTCATCGTATTTACGAAAAACGTAATTAAAACTCGTCATGGCTCTGCGCATGATAAAGTAGAGCGAAGTTGCTAAAATCACTACCGCAATCAAAAACATGATACTCAAGCGACGGTCAACCACAAAGCACATAAACATACTGAAAATCACGGTTAAAGGTGCTCTGACTGCCACACGGATAATCATTTGGTAGGCATTTTGGACGTTTGTGACATCCGTTGTCATCCGCGTCACCAAACCAGCCGTGCTGTATTTATCGATATTAGAAAAGGCAAAGGTCTGAATATTATCGTACATCCCCTCACGTAAATTAGCCGCAAAACCAGCCGAAGCTTCTGCCGCAAATTTCCCAGCTAAAAAGCCAGTTGTCAAACCACAAATGGCTAGAAATAGCATTAACAAGCCAAATTTCATAGCGACAGCCATATTACCCGCCTGAATCCCTTGGTCAATCAATTGGGCGATAACAAAAGGAATCGACATATCAAAAAAGACTTCCAAAGCAGCACACAAGGGCGCTAGCAAAGACGGTCTTTTGTACTCCTTAACGTGTGCAAGCAGCGTCTTAATCATTCTCGTCACCTCTTTCTACGACATTATAGTAGGCTTTTTCTAACAAGACATGGAAGGTTTCTTGTTCTTCCTGACTAAAGTTGCCAATAATTTCACATTCCGAATCGTCCAAGTAAGCCTTCAATCTCTCCATCAAAGCGCTCCCATCGTCTGAAATACGAACCCGTTTAATCCGCTTGTCCTTCTCATCTTGGCTGATGAGAATCATGTTTTTCTGATTCAAGCGTGCCAACAAGCCCGCCATAGTTGGCTGCGATACCTCAAATTCTTTTTCCAATTCTTTGTAGGTATAACTGGCTTCCGTTTTCTTCAGAAAAAGTAAAATCCAAGACTGCATAATCGTAATATTATACGGCTTTAGGAAATGGTTCATGTTTTGCTCCAAACGGTGTGCGATTCGCTTGACTAACCAGCCATAAGGCGCGTTTTTCGTTTCCATCCTTACCTCCAAATGTGCTCAAAAACGCATAAAAACGTCTCCAAACATTTCTCTCACTAATGATTATACAAAATGATTTTCCGAAAACCAATAGCCTGCTATCTATTTATTTCTACAAAGAGTTGGATATGAAAAATGGAGCCAAATCGACTCCATTTGTTTTTTGTATGCAAGTTCAGACTTCTGATACTAGCCTTCGACTTGTTCGCTGAGTTCTTCCCATTCTGACATGAGGACTTCTTGTTGCTCGCTCAAGGCATCCAATTCTTTTTGCAGGTCAACCAACTCCGTAGCATCATTTGTGGCAAGCATGGCTTGGTTAATGCTTTCTTCCTTGTTTTCAATGTCTTCCAATTGATTTTCAATGTCAGCAATGCGGCGAGTGAGTTTGCGGAGTTCCTTTTGGTTGGCTTTTTGGGCATGGTAATCATTGGTTGGTGCTTTTTCAGACACTTCCGCAGGCTTTTCTTGCCCTTCTTCGGCTTTTAGACGGGCCAATTCTTCCAGCTCTGCCTTTTTCTCAAGGTAATAATCGTAATCACCAAGATAAAGGGTTGAGCCTTCTTCTGAGATTTCCAGCACTTTTGTTGCCACGCGGTTAATGAAATAACGGTCGTGACTGACAAAGAGAAGGGTGCCATCAAAATCAATCAAGGCATCTTCCAAAACTTCTTTGCTATCAATATCCAAGTGGTTGGTTGGCTCATCTAGGATAAGGAAATTGTCATTCTGCATTGACAATTTCGCAAGAAGCAAGCGAGCACGTTCGCCACCTGATAGCATAGCAACTGATTTTTTGACGTCATCTCCTGAGAAAAGAAAAGCTCCCAGACGGTTACGAATGTCCACTTCTGGCGTGGTTGAAAAATCATTCCACAATTCGTCCAGCACGGTGTTGGTCCGCGTGAGATTAGACTGCGTTTGGTCATAGTAACCCACTTCGACATTGGCACCGTAAGTAGCAGTTCCCTTGATAAATGGCACTTGCCCCACGATAGACTTAATCAAGGTTGATTTACCAATACCATTTGGTCCGACGATGGCAATGGCATCGCATTTTTTAACGTCAATGTTAATCGGCTCAGACAAGATATGATTGTCGTAACCAATTGCCATATCTGTGACGGTCAAGACCACATTTCCTGAAACCTTGTCCGCGTGGAAGGTCATATGGGCTGATTTTTGCCCAGCGCTTGGTTTATCCAAACGTTCCATTTTCTCTAATTGTTTGCGGCGGGCTTGGGCACGTTTTGTCGTTGAGGCTCGAACGATATTGCGTTGCACGAAACCTTCCAATTTGGCAATTTCTTTGGCTTGTTTTTCGTAATTTTTCGCTTCAAGGGCTAATTTTTCCGCCTTCAAGTCCATGAAAGTCGAATAATTACCCACATAACGGTCAAGCGAATGCGGATTCAAGTCCAGCGTAATCGTTGCTACCTTATCCAAGAAATAACGGTCGTGGCTGACGATGATCAAGGCGCCTTGGTAATTGACCAAATAATTTTCCAGCCAAGCAATGGTTTCGATATCCAAGTGGTTGGTCGGCTCGTCCAAGACCAAAAGTTCTGGTTTTTCCAGCAACATTTTGGCAAGGGCTAGGCGGGTATTTTGCCCTCCTGACAATTCCGAAATCTTCATTTGCCACATGGATTCATCAAATTTAAAACCGTTTAAAATAGCCTTGATATCCGCTTCGTAGGTAAAGCCGCCCTTCACGCGAAATTCTTCTGATAAGCGGTCATAATCTGACATTAACTGGTCAAAGGCATCGCCTGTCACCTCTGCCATCTGCATTTCCATGCGACGCAGACGGTTTTCCATGCTCCGCACGTCATCAAAAACGTGCAGCATTTCATCAAAAATCGTATTTTCCGATTCAAAACGGCTATCTTGTGCCAAATACGACAGGCTTAAATCCCGTTTTTGGTTAATCTCACCAGAAGTCGGTGCTTCTTCGCCAACCAAAATTTTCAGCAAAGTCGATTTTCCCGCACCGTTTCGCCCAACCAGCGCAATGCGGTCTTTTTCATCTACTTGAATATTGATATTATCAAATAACACATCGCCCGAAAATGAGCGTTCCAATTTATTACCTTGTAAAATAATCATAGGTCTATTTTACCAAATCACGAGTCGTTAAACTAGAAGAATGTCAAAAAATCTGCCAAAATCAGCAGATTTTCCAAACAAACCATTTTTAAGAAGCATAAAGTTTCTTGACATTTTCAATATCAACAGGCTGAATGCCATAATAAGAGCCTGATGATTGCATGACAGACTGTTGGCTATCATCGTGGTCCAAGCCAATCGCGTGCCCCAATTCATGCTCCGCCGTGTAAACACTTCGATAATAACTGTAACCGTAGTTGTTCTCCGTCAAATAATAGGTGTTCAACTTGACCTTGACATACTTGATTTCATTGGTGAGAGCATCGGTTTCAGCCTCGGCCACTCCTGCGGCTTTTGATTGGGCATCTGAGTACTCGTTCAAAACAATCCCTGCCAAACTCTTGTCAGGAACGATGTTGAAGGTAAAAGCCCCTGTATCATTCCAAGCCCTGATGGCTTCTTCATAAGCATAAACCAAGGTCGTGTTGTCCGTATCAATATAAACCGTCGCACTGGCATTTTCCCAACGCTCGCCCGCATGATGGCTGTCCTGGTCAATAGTGAGGTTGTTCAAACACCCAACCAAATCGTCATCTTGTGTGGACACATAAGTCACCACACGGTCTTTGACATCTAAAATAGCATTGGCAATAGCTGATTGGCTATGATTAGCGTAATAAAGCAAGCCAAAAATTAGAAGTCCCAGCACCACCACCGTCTCGACCAAACCCCAAAAAAGATTCCAAATCAGCCGAAACACAAGTCTGAGAATAAAGAAAATCATGTTTACAAAAGACCGCATCCACCTTCTCCTTTTTATGTATTTTTGAAAACGCTTAATTCATCATTATTACCTCAAGTATACAAAGCTTTGGCTTAAAAAACGAGAAAAAGCACCCAAAAATAAGGAAAACCTTATTCTTGAGATGCTCATTCTGCTCCTTTTCAAAACGGATTAACGCACTTCCATGACAACTGGTAAAATAGCTGGACGGCGTTTGGTTTGGTCAAACAAGAACTTAGCCACGTCATCACGGACAGCTCCTTTTAATTCGCCCCAGTCAAAACTGTCTTGTGCCAAGTAATTTTCAACCGTTTGGTTGACCAATTCTGCTGCCTCTTGCAAGATATCACGGCTTTTCTTCACATAAACAAAGCCACGCGTATGAATTTTAGCTTTTGATACGATTTTCTTTTCGCGTTTGTTGACTGTCAAAGCCACGATGAAAATACCGTCTTCTGACAAGACTTTACGGTCACGAAGGACGATATTGCCGACATCACCAATCGCATTTCCATCAATCATCACATCACCAGCAGGAACACTGCCTTCGTGGTGGAAACCATCTTTTTCAAGTACCATAACGTCCCCACGTTTGACAATATAAATGTCCTCAGGATACATCCCAACTTCTTGTGCCAAGTCTGCGTGGGCAGAAAGGTTGCGGTATTCCCCTTGGATAGGGAAGAGGTATTTAGGTTGCAACAAGTTAATCATCAATTGCAAGTCACGGGCATTGGCATGACCAGATACGCACAAATCTTGTGTGATGAGTTTAACCGTTCCACCTGCTTTGTAGATAAGGTTCTCAACGCGAGCCACAACAGCTTCTTTTGAAGTGCTTGGAGTGGTTACGATATACACCAAATCACCGTCTTTGATTTGAACATAGCGGTGACGTCCCAAAGCCATTTTTTGCAAACCATTGATTGGCTCACCCATACGTCCAGCTTCCAAGATAATCAATTCATGGTCTTCGAATTTATGCATATCTTTTGGCTTAACAATGAGTTTTTCATCTGCCACGCCCAAGCGTTTCATGCGAATAGCGGTACGGATGATATTTTCCGCATCAAAACCAGTCAAGACCACACGGCGACGGTGTTCAGCGGCAGAATCAAAAACTTGTTGGATACGAGAAAGGTTTGACGCCACAGCCGCAATGATAACACGCCCTTCGGCATTGGCAATCACGTCATCAATTTCTGCCCCAACTTCTGATTCACTAGCCGTTAAAACATGACTTGTCGCATTGGCAGAATCTGACAACAAAGCCAAAACGCCGTCACGACCAATTTCAGTCAAGCGTGCTAAGTCTGTACGGTAGTATTTACGGGCAGCTTGGTCAAATTTAAAATCACCAGTATAGACAATTTGACCTTCATCTGTACCAACCACAATCCCTAAACTTTCTGGAATAGAATGGGTCGTTTTGAAGAAGGAAATGGTCGCATCCGCAAACTCAATCTCTGTTTCTGCGTCAATGACATGAAACTGATTGAATTTCTTCACATTGTTGTTTTTCTTCACAAAAAGCTTAGCAAGCTCAATCGTAAGTGGTGACCCAAAGACAGGTACCTTCATTTCTGACAAAATGTAAGGCAAAGCCCCAATTGCATCTGCGTGACCATGTGTCAAGAAAATCCCTTGAACACGTTTTTTATTTTCAATCAAATAATCTAGATTTGGAATGACCTCATCAACACCCAATTGTTCATTTTCAGGATATTTCAAACCAGCATCTAAAATAAAAATAGAATCGTTCACTTCAACCACATACAGGTTTTTACCGTTTTCACGGACTCCACCTAGGGCAATTAGTTTAATATCGCTCATGACGATGTTTTCTCCTTCATTGATTTTTTAATACAAGCAACGCCAGTTGCTTCATGATAATACAAACGGTCCTTGCACCAAACGGTTAACAAGTCGAATTACAGCTCTTTCATTATAGCATATTTTCAGAAGATTTTCTTCTTTTACACTTGGAAAGATTGCTTTAAACAGCAAAAAAAGATACCCTAAGGCATCTTTCACACATTTAATCAAACAGCTGGTAGTAATCCGCAATCGTCATGTCTTTCTTTTCCTCTTGATTGAGGTCTTTGACGATTTTACCATCTTTCATGACAATCAAGCGATTACCATAATGCAAGGCATCCTCCATGTGATGGGTAATCATCAAGGCTGTTAGTTGGTCCTTTTGGACAAACGTATTGGTCAAATGCATCAGAGAAACGCTGGTTTTGGGGTCAAGGGCTGCGGTGTGTTCATCCAGCAGCAACAATTCAGGGCGTTTGAGCGTTGCCATCAATAAACTCAAGGCCTGACGTTGTCCCCCAGATAAAAGACCTGTCGGCGTTTCCAAATGCTTTTCCAAACCATTGCCAGTCTTAGCCACCAAGGCCTGAAATTCTTCTGTAAAAGCGTGAATGTTGCGAGGGACCAAACCACGTTTTTCGCCACGGTATTTAGCAATAAGGAGGTTTTCTGCCACGGTCATTCGAGGAGCCGTTCCCATCTTAGGGTCTTGAAAAACACGCGCCAAATCACTCGCTCGTTTCTCAGCAGGCAAATGGGTCACGTCCTTACCCAAGATGAAAATGCTGCCGCTAGTCAACATCAAAGTCCCCGCAATCACGTTGAAAAGGGTTGATTTTCCAGCACCATTGCCACCCAAAATTGTCAAAAAATCATGTTCATAAATCGTCAAATTCACATGGTCAAGGATGGTTTTGACATTATCCAAACCGTTATTAACCTGAACGGTCGCTTCTTTTAATTCTACAACTTTTTTCATCGCGATAAGGTCACTCCTTTGAAAAATTTATCTTTGAGAACAGGTACCATAAGACAAATAGCCAAAATAATGGCACTAAACAATTTGAGGTAGTTGGTATTGAAACCAAGTGCAATCACGCCAGCAATCAAGAATTGGTACAAGATAGCTCCCACAACCGTTGCCACAAGACGTTCTAATAAGGTCAGATTGGTCGAATAAAGAACCTCACCAATGATAATGCTAGCCAAACCGATAACAATGACACCAATCCCTTTTGACACATCAGCATAGCCATCTTGCTGACTAATCAGAGCACCTGACAAGGCAATCAGCCCATTTGAAACCACCAAGCCCATGACTTCCATACGGTCGGTATTGATGCCAAAACTCTTAGCCATATCACGATTATCACCCGTAGCAATATAAGCCTGCCCAAGTTTTGTATATAGGAAGAAAATCAGCCCCGCAATCACGAGAATAACGGCTAACA
>SAMEA3663085__coassemble_320_pt1 | contig 21653 bp, 20 predicted proteins | sample SAMEA3663085__metabat2_low_PE_028 | metagenome-assembled genome bin SAMEA3663085 (sample SAMEA3663085) | pig gut metagenome | biome: pig gut; feature: pig-associated habitat; material: faeces | place: France | collected 2012 | reverse complement strand
AAAAGGCTCCATAATTTCCATGGTGGATTTACCCACTACAGAAATTATAGAGCCGGATTTCCTTTTTTATCATTGCTACGGCTGTGATATTATTTATTTATATCCTAGCACGTAAGGAGTTTTTTGACTTAAAAAGTCCGTATGTTTTAGGGATCTTACTGTTAATGCTATTTGCTTACAGTATCGTTGTCCATATCGATAGTAGGCGTTTTGTCTTACCTAGTTTGATTTTGGATAGTGTGAGTTACCTGCATCTGTATGCTTTTGATATGAATGATTGCTTTATGCTAGTTGATAACGAATATAATGACGTTGTAGTCCGATTATTTCATTTTAGACCAAGGGTGGGAGAGAGCCCTTTTAATCATATCAGTAAAGAAAACGCTTTGAAGTTTAAATCAAATCTCAATCGTGCCAAACGTGGCGAAGCTTTTACAACTGTCAGTAGAATTAGTCGTGGGCAAAAAACGCCACTCTATTTAGAAATGATTTATTCGCCTATTTATGACCATAGTGGGAAAACTATTGGTGTTTTGTGCTTTATCTTAGACGTGACGTGGCAAAAGACGCGTGAAGAAAAGATCAATGAAATGATTTCAAAAGATTTTCTCACCAAACTTTACAACCGCAGTTACGTTGAATCGGCCTTTAACGAATGTATGTTTAACAAGATGGAAACGGTCACCTTGATCTTGTCAGATCTGAATGACTTTAAGCATTACAACGATACCAAAGGGCACATTTACGGTGATAATCTTTTGGTGCGTTATAGCAGAATTTTGGAAGATATCATGCCTGATAATGCCGTTGTGGCCCGTTTGGGGGGAGATGAATTTGTGGTGTTATTGCCAGGTGTTTCCCGCAAGCAGACCGAATTTTTAATCAATGTGGCAAGATTAGCCTTGTTTGAAGATATAGGTATTACGGCGTCTTATGGTTTTCATACCGATTCTTACGCCTCACACAAGTCCTTTGTGGACTTTTATATGATTGCTGACCGAAGAATGTATCGAAATAAAAAGAATAAAAGGAGTTTAGTTGAAAATGAATGAGCAGTCGGTTGTTGTTGTCATCCCTGCTTATGAACCAGATATCCGTTTATTAGAACTTTTGCAGGATATTTGAACACGTAAGGCCAGGCCTTTTCATATTATTTTAGTTGATGACGGAAGTGGTGACGATTACAAAGATATTTTTAAAGAAGCTCAGACTACTTATCATTGCCGTTTGTTGACCCACGAGGTTAATAAAGGGAAGGGACGGGCTTTAAAGACCGCTATTTTGGCTATTTTGAAAACGCTTCCTGAAGCTAAAGGAATAGTGACCATTGATTCTGATGGGCAACACACCTATGAGGATACGCTAAAATGTATCCAAGCCTTTTTGCAATACCCAGACAGTTTGATTTTGGGTGTTCGGACCTTTGAAGAATCCGTGCCCTTGCGAAGTCGTTTTGGAAATGTCTTGACCCGTGATATTTTAGATGTTTTCACAGGTATGAAGGTGTCAGACACGCAGACAGGGCTTCGAGTGATTCCTATGGCTTGGCTTCCTTGTTTGTTGGAGGTTGAAGGTGAGCGATATGAATTTGAGATGAATATGCTCCTACAAGCTAAGGAGGACCATATTCCAATTCGTGAGGTGCTCATAGCAACTATTTATATCAATGAGAACGAATCATCCCATTTTGATGTGGTTCGTGATTCTATCCGTATCTACAAGGTCTTTTTCAAGTACATTTTTGCTTCACTGTTGTCATTTTTGGTGGATATTGGTATCTTTACCGTCTTAATGATGGTCTTTAAAGGCTTGAATTTTGGGACAGTTGTGATAGCATCTGTACTGGCTCGGATAGTGTCGTCTATTGTTAATTTCACCTTAAATCGCAACCTTGTTTTCCAACAAGGTCGTCCTAGCAGTGCTGTCAAATACTTTATCCTAGTGGTGGTTCAGATTATGTTGTCAAGTTATTTGGTGACTTTCTTTGGGCAATTGTGGCAAGCTATTCCAATTTCAGTGGTGAAAATCATTGTGGATAGCGTCTTATTCTTTGTTAGTTATTTTGTGCAAAAGAGATTTATTTTTAGGAACAATGAAAATTAGTCAAAAATTATTATATTTAGGAGCTTTTGTAACGAGTCTTTTTTATCTGTCTTGGCGTTTAATCATGACCATTCCTTGGCATGATTCGTGGTTTGCTTTGATTTTTGGGGTATTACTTTGGGGAAGTGAGTTGGTATCGTCTATCACGGCTTTTATCATCACTTCCAATAAACACAAGGATTTTAAGCTGGAAAAACCAGAGATTGCTCCAGAGCGTTATCCTGATGTGGATGTTCTCATTGCTACCCACAATGAGGACCCTGATTTGCTTTACAAAACGGTGAACGCTTGTACTTATATGCATTACCCTGACAAATCTAAGGTGCATATTTACGTTTGCGATGACACGGACCGTCCTGAAGTGGCTGCCTTGGCAAAGGAATTGGGCGTAGGTTATTTTGGCTTGTCGGACAACAAAGATGCCAAATCTGGGAATTACAACAATGCCTTAAATCAAACCTCATCACCTTTGGTAGCGACTTTTGATGCAGACATGATTCCATATAGTGAGTTTTTGCTGGAAACGGTGCCTTATTTTGTGGAACAAGTCGAGGCAGACGCGAATGACGAAGAGTTGGACAAAGCACCGATTGGTTTGATTCAAACCCCGCAAAGCTTTTACAATGAGGATATCTTCCAATATCATCTTTTTTCAGAGGGTACCTTGCCTAATGAACAAGATTTCTTTTCAAAAGGGATTAACAACTTTAATAGCGCCTGTGGCTCAGCCTTTTACACGGGGTCAAATACCGTGCTTTATCGCAAGGCTATTGATGATGCGGGCGGATTTCCAACAGATACCATTACTGAGGACTTTGAGCTTGGAGCACGCATGAATATCGAGGGCTATGTCAATTATTCGACTGATGCGCCAATGGCAAGTGGCTTGACGCGTTTGGCGATGCGTGATGTGTCAAAAGAATACCGCACACAGATTTGGGGAGAAATTGTGGAAACGATTTTTGCACCTTATTTAACCATGGATGTGAAACTGGATTTTGTATCTTATGACAAAGAGGCCAATAAGTCCCTTTATCAAGTGACGAATTTAGCTAGTTTGGCGAAAACACCTCAGTTTAAACAGTTGGCGAGTGAGTGGAAAGGTCAGGTAGCATGATAGTCAGATTTGCTTTCTTTTTTTTTATGGTTGGTTATGCCGATCTTTTTCGCAATCGTTTCAAGATGAACCGTCGTTTGACTTGGGTATTCACTTTTTCAGCGATTACCTTAGTGCTTTATCTTGCGGCTTTGTTCAATGCTTTGCTGCCAGCGGTTTATGGCATTTGTGGTTTGGGGGCGATTTTGAGTGTTTATCAGCTGGTACGATATGTGACCAAGAAAGATACCTTTAGAGTTCCTGATTTTATTGCGCTTGGTATGCTGCTCTATCTCTTGGCTTTTGGTTCGGTTTTGTTCAAATCACCGTTATTGCATTATGACAATTTTACCTATTGGGCTACGATTGTGAAGTTTTTGTACTCGAATGATAGCTTGCCGACCCAGCAGGATGCGATTATCAGTTATTATACTTATCCTGTTGGTAGTTCGATGTTTATCTATTTTGTTACAAAAATCGTTGGTTTTTCAGAAGGCACCATGTTAGTTGGGCAATTGCTCTTGACCTTGTCGGGCTTGTATGCCTTGTTTGGATCCTTGCGTGATGAGCGTCGTGCCTTGCCGTCAGCCTTGATTTTTGGCAGTTTTGCTTTGTTTAATACGTTCAATATTGCCATTCGTTTGAACAATCTTTTGGTGGATTTTCTCTTGCCAGTGCTAGCTTTGGCGGCTATTTCGGCTTGTTATGCCTATCGTAATCATTTTTGGCGTTTGTCTGTTCATATGGTGGTGGTTCTTGGCACTTTAAGTATTGTCAAGGTTAGCGGACTTTTCTTTGTGGCCATTGCTTTGATTTTGTATGTGAGCTGTGTGGTAAGGCTCTTTCGTCGCAGACGTGTCAGGTGGTGGGCAATTTTTCCAAGCCTCGCGACCATTGGCCTTAATTTTTCACCTTATCTGTTGTGGCAAAGGCACATAGCTCTGCATTTCACCAATGCATCTGAAGCAAAACATGCCGTCTCTTTCTCAGAATTAGGTCACATTATGACTGGGAAAATTGGGGGCGTGGCGCGTGAGATTATAGATGCTTTTACTAGCCAATCTTTGGACCTCAGTCAATTGGCAACGCGTGGTATCATCGCTTTAAATGTTGTGATGTTGGTCGTGGTGTTAGCTTTTGTGCTGTTGAGAAAGCATTCGCGCCGCTTCATAACTGCTTGGTTCTTGGTTGATGTGATGATTGTGGCTTACTATATTGGCATTTTGCTGATGTATCTGACTGCCATGCCGACCGATGAAGCTTTGGAATTAGCTGGATTTGAACGCTACGCCTCTAGTATGGTCATCATGGCTTATGGTTTGCTGGCAATGGTTTTAGCAAGGGAAATTGACCATGCTTTATTTGAAAAGACTTTTAAAAAGCGGGATTCTCGTTCTTTTAAAAACTTAGGCACCAAGCGTTTGTACCAGTACACAAGTTTGGGCTTACTGATTGTATCGACTGCTTTGCTGTTGTCTGAAAAAAGTCTTATTGGTTACGGCAGATAAGGAAATTGTGGATAGTTACTTTATCACCTACGCTGCTCGCTATTATCTCTGGAATGTGCATGTGGATGCAAGGGAAAACTTCCTGCTAGATGACCAAGAATTTACTCAAATCTTAGCGTCTTATGATGAGGTATTGTTGCTAGATAACCACCACACCTTTAATGCCATGACTAAGAAAGTATTTGGCAAAACTTACGAGCCAGGCTTGTATCAAACCGCTACAATGTTAGCGGCACAATCGAAAGAATGAAAGGAGTTGTTTGCTTTTATGGTAAGAGAGATGATGTGAGGCATTATCCCTTTTATTGCTATTGGAAAGGAACGATATGACCATTTTAAGATTAAGTTTATTTGTCTTTTTGACGGGCGGCTATACTGCCTTTTTCCGTAATCGTTTGAAGATGAACCGCCGTTTGACTTGGGTGTTTACCTTCTCAGCGATTACCTTGATATTATATGTTGCGAGTTTATTAAATATTTTACTGGGTGCTGTTTATGGTATTTGTGGACTAGGTGCTATTTTGAGCATGTATCAGATCTGGCGATATATGACCAAGAAAGATAGCATCAGAGGGCTTGATTTTACAGCTCTTGCTATGTTGCTCTATCTCTTGCTTTTTGGTGCAGTTTTATTGCAATCGCCATTGCTTCACTTTGATAATTTCACCCATTGGGGCAGTATCGTCAAATTTTTATTTATCAATGATAGCCTACCAACGCAACAAGATACTATCATTGATTTTTACACGTATCCTGTGGGAAGTTCTTTATTTATTTACTTCTTTACCAAGGTTGTCGGATTTTCAGAAGGTGTCATGTTGGTAGGGCAATTGGTTCTTATCTTGTCAGGCTCGTATGCCATGTTTGCTGCCTTGCGTGATGAACGCCGCGCCTTGCCCTCAGCAATGATTTTTGCCACTTTTGCTGTGTTCAATGTTTTTAATATTGCCATTCGTTTGAACAATCTTTTGGTGGATTTTCTCTTGCCTGTGCTGGCTTTAGCAGCAATCGCAGGCTGCTTTGCTTACCGCAATCAATTTTGGCGGATGTCCTTGCACACCTTGGTGGTTTTAGGTCTTTTGAGCATTGTTAAGGTGAGTGGACTTTTCTTTGTGGCCATTGCCTTGTTTGTCTATTTGTTTTTTGTGGTTCGCTTGATACGGCGCAAAATCATCAGATGGTGGAACCTATTTCCAGCTTTGTTGACCGCAGGACTTAGTTTTCTTCCTTATCTCCTTTGGCAAATACACATGAGCCTCAACTTTACCAATGTGTCTAAAGCTAAGCACGCGGTGTCTTTTTCAGAAATTGACCAAATACTGGCAGGGCATATGGATGATGTGGCACAAGAAATCATAACCCATTTCACAAAAGAAGTCTTTCAATTTGGTAGTCTGGCAACGCGTGGCATTATCGGGCTAAACCTTGTCATGCTAGTTGCTGTGATTGGTTTTGGTCTTTTTGCTCATCGATTCAGACGTTTATTGGCCACTTGGGTATTGCTAGATGTAATGATTGTGGCCTATTACGTTGGGATTTTGTTGATGTATTTGACGGCTATGCCAACGGACGAAGCCTTGGAACTAGCTGGTTTTGATCGTTATGCATCTAGTATGGTTATTATGGCCTTTGGTTTGATGGTTATGCTTTTAGCCAGAGAAACGGACCGCTCTTTGTATGAAAAAACATTTGAGAAACGCAACCTGCGTTCCTTTAAAAACCTAGGCACCAAGCGATTGTACCAGTACACAAGCTTAGCCTTGATTGGTTTTTCTGTCTTTATGCTCTTATCAGAAATCAATGAAATCAGACACAGTAATGAGTACGAAAGAGTACAGTCCTTGGAAGAATTACGCCATTTGACAGGCAATCGCATGACACCATCTAAGACGAAAATCCTGCTTGTCAGCTCAGACAAAGAAAAAATTGACAACTACTATCTTATCCGAGCGGCACGTTATTACCTTTGGAATGTCAATGTCGATGGTAGAGAGGATTTTGACCTTAGCGATTCAACCTTTTTATACATTTTAAAATCTTATGACGAGGTGCTTATCTTAGATGACCATTATAGTTTTAATGCCATGACTAAGAAGTTATTTGGTAAGACTTATAAACCAGGATTTCACAAGACAGCCGACCTGTTAGCCAATCTAAAAGAATAGGATTTTGGTCTCTTGTGCTGCTGCCTTGTCATTTTTAAAAGAGTATGATATGATAGTAACAAATACATAAGAGGAGGCGAAGTTTGTAACTTCGCCTCTTATGTGTGCCTCCTGCCACAAACGGCTAAACCTTTGGCTTTGCAAGTCCTTTTAATCCGTTGTATAATGGCAGTGAGAGATGTTAGTAGGCGGTAAAATCTGCTTTTTAAGTGGTTTTTACTGGTATTTTGTCAAACGAAGGAGGGGATTGTCATCGCAAATGCTAATGTGATTATTGAACGTGTCACAGAAGTTATCGCACCTGCCATTCAAGACCCATTTGAATTGGTGGATGTTGAGTACGGAAAAATGGGAAGTGACTATGTTCTTAGTGTCTTAGTGGATAAGCCTGGTGGGATTACGGTTAATGACACCGCTGATTTGACTGAGATTATTAGCCCTTTATTAGATAATATTCAGCCAGACCCATTTCCAGACCAATACATGTTGGAAGTGGCTAGCCCTGGTTTAGAGCGTCCTTTAAAAACAAAGGAAGCTTTGGAAAAAGCTGTCGGCTCTTACATCAATGTCAGCCTTTACAAGGCAATTGACAAAGTGAAAGTATTTCAAGGTGACCTTGTCGCTTTTGATGGTGAGGTATTGACCATGGAATATTTGGATAAAACCAAGAAAAAAACAGTAGACATTCCATATGCAACAGTTGCTAAAGCTCGCTTGGCAGTGAAGTTGTAGTCAAAGGAAATGTCACTAACGTTTTTTGCTTTTTAATGTGAGAATAGATTTAAAACGAAAGGATAAGGCTCTACTTGTGATAGGGCTATGAAAAAAATGAGCAAAGAAATGCTGGAAGCCTTCCGTATTTTGGAAGAAGAAAAACATATTAACAAAGAAGACATCATTGATGCTGTCAAAGAATCTTTGAAATCAGCTTATAAACGCCGCTACGGCCAATCAGAATCATGTGTGATTGAATTTGATGAAAAAACTGCTGATTTTAAAGTTTATACAGTGCGTGAAGTTGTTGAAGAGGTTTTTGATAGCCGTTTAGAAATCAGCTTATCCGATGCGTTGAAAATTAGTTCAGCTTATGAGCTTGGGGACAAGATTCGCTTTGAAGAATCAGTGGCTGAATTTGGTCGTGTTGCGGCGCAATCAGCAAAACAAACCATCATGGAAAAAATGCGTCGCCAAATTCGTGAAGTGACTTATAATGAGTACAAACAACACGAAGGTGAAATCATGACAGGGACAGTTGAGCGTTTCGACCAACGTTTCATTTATGTGAATCTTGGTTCATTAGAAGCTCAATTGTCACACCAAGACCAAATTCCTGGTGAAACCTTCAAATCACACGACCGTATCGAAGTTTACGTTTACAAAGTGGAAAACAATCCAAAAGGTGTGAATGTCTTTGTTAGCCGTAGCCACCCACAATTTATCAAACGCATCATGGAACAAGAAATTCCCGAAGTGTTTGATGGAACAGTTGAAATCATGAACGTTTCACGTGAAGCTGGTGACCGTACCAAAGTGGCTGTTCGTAGCCACAATCCAAACGTGGATGCTATCGGAACGATTGTCGGACGTGGTGGAAGCAACATCAAACGTGTGATTAGCAAATTCCATCCAAAACGCTACGATGCTAAAGCAGGTGTGGAAGTACCTGTTGAAGAAAACATCGATGTGATTCAATGGGTAGAAGACCCAGCAGAGTTCATCTACAATGCTATTGCACCCGCTGAAGTTGATATGGTCTTGTTTGACGAAGCAGATAGCAAACGCGCAACAGTTGTTGTGCCAGACAACAAATTGTCGCTAGCTATCGGTCGCCGTGGTCAAAATGTTCGTTTGGCTGCACATTTGACAGGCTATCGCATTGATATCAAGTCAGCTTCTGAGTATGAAGCCCTTGAAGCAGAACGTGAAGCGCAAACTGAACTTGTTGAAGAAGTTGTCGAAGATAGCGTTGCATCAGCTATGGTGGATGAAGCTATTGAAGAGGCTGTAACATCAGCTATCGTTGATGAAACCGTTGAAGTCGAGGATACGACTAAATCAGATCTTCTGTCAGACGACGATACAGAATAAGAAAGATAGAGGTGTTTGATGGCTAAAACACGTAAAATACCTTTAAGAAAATCAGTTGTTTCAGGAGAAGTCATTGATAAACGTGATTTGCTTCGCATTGTGAAAAATAAAGAAGGCGAGATTTTTATCGATCCAACTGGTAAGAAAAACGGTCGTGGTGCCTACATCAAATTAGATATTAACGAAGCCATTCAAGCCAAAGCTAAAAAGGTCTTTAATCGTAGCTTTTCAATGGATGTTCCAGAAGCCTTTTACGATGAATTGATTGCTTATGTTGATCACAAAGTGAAAAGAAGAGAGTTGGGCCTTGAATAATCGCGAAAAATTATCTCATTTAATTGGTTTAGCACAGCGTGCAGGAAAAGTGATTTCAGGTGAAGAGTTAGTCATTAAGGCAATTCAAACGGGTAAAGCACAATTTATTTTCCTAGCCAACGATGCTGGTGTCAATTTAACCAAGAAAACAACTGATAAAAGTCATTATTATAACGTAGAAGTCTCCACAGTGTTTAGTACACTGGAATTAAGTGCTGCCCTTGGTAAGCCTCGTAAGGTCATTGCTATCGCAGACGCTGGATTTTCAAAGAAAATGAGGACTCTTATGAACTAAAAGAATAGGAGGACATCACTATTGTCAAAGAAAAGATTGTATGAAATTGCTAAAGAAATGGGCCGTCCAAGTAAGGAAGTTGTCGAATATGCACAACAACTTGGTATTGCGGTTAAAAGCCATTCTTCTAGCGTAGAAGAAGCTGATGTAAAGCGTATTGTTGCAAAATTGTCAGAATCAAAACAGACGCCTCCGTCAGCAAAATCAGCAGAACAGCTAGCCGCTAAGACTCCTGAAGCTTCTGCTGCAAAACTAACGACAGCGAAACCAAAAAGTCGCAATTTTAAAGCCGAACGTGAGGCTCGTGCGAAAGCACAAGCTGAAAAACGTGCGAATGCGAATAAAGGTGGTAAAAAACGTCATCAAGAGCAAGACGGCAACCACCGTTCACAACAGCCTGCTAAGTCAGCAAGGCATGGCAAAGATGCTCAAAGAGGGCATCAAGCTAACCGTCAGCAGACTAGAATAAACCGTTCTGCTCAACCGTCACAAGCTCAGAAGCCACGTATTGACTTTAAAGCGCGTGCGGCAGCCCTGAAAGCTGAACAAAATGCAGAGTACTCACGCCAAAGTGAAACACGTTTCCATGAGCAAGAAGAAGCCAAACGTCGTGCAAAACAGACGCGAGAAAAAGAACATGAGGCTCGCTTAGAAGCAAAACAGAAAGCTGAGGAAACAAAAAAGGTGACTAAGAAAGAAATACCTTTATCACCAGTTGCAGCAGCAGAACCTGCTTCTCAAGCAATTGATAAACGTCGTAAAAAACAGGCTCGTCCTGAAAAACCACGAGATTATAATCATGATAATGAGGACGGTCCACGCAAAACTAGAAAAAACCGGAATAGTCAAAATCAAGTGAGAAATCAAAAAAATAGTAATTGGAACAGTAATAAAAACAAAAAAGGCAAACACAATCGCAACCAAGCACCAAAACCAGTCACAGAACGCAAATTCCACGAATTGCCTAAGGAATTTGAATATACTGAAGGGATGACTGTTGCAGAAATCGCAAAACGTATCAAACGTGAACCAGCTGAGATTGTTAAAAAACTCTTTATGATGGGCGTTATGGCCACTCAAAACCAATCTCTTGACGGTGATACCATTGAATTGTTGATGGTGGATTACGGTATTGAAGCCCACAAAAAAGTGGAAGTGGACAATGCCGATATTGATCGTTTCTTTGAAGATGAAAACTACCTCAATCCAGATAAAATGGTTGAGCGCGCGCCTGTTGTTACCATCATGGGACACGTTGACCATGGTAAAACAACCCTTCTTGATACCCTTCGTAATTCACGTGTCGCTACAGGCGAAGCTGGTGGTATCACACAACACATCGGGGCTTACCAAATTGTTGAAGGTGGCAAGAAAATCACTTTCCTTGATACGCCAGGACACGCGGCCTTTACATCAATGCGTGCGCGTGGTGCGTCAATCACAGATATTACAATCTTGATTGTTGCTGCTGATGACGGTGTTATGCCTCAAACGGTCGAAGCCATTAACCACTCTAAAGCTGCTGGTGTCCCAATCATCGTTGCAATCAACAAAATTGATAAACCAGGTGCCAACCCAGAACGTGTTATTGGTGAATTGGCAGAACACGGTATCATCTCAACAGCTTGGGGTGGGGATTGTGAATTCGTTGAAATTTCTGCCAAATTTGGTAAGAACATCGATGAATTGCTTGAAACCGTTCTTCTTGTAGCTGAAATGGAAGAATTGAAAGCAGACCCAACCGTTCGTGCGATTGGTACAGTTATTGAAGCGCGTCTTGATAAAGGAAAAGGTGCTGTGGCAACTCTTCTTGTTCAACAAGGTACCCTTCATGTGCAAGATCCTATTGTTGTCGGAAATACCTTTGGACGTGTGCGTGCCATGACCAATGACCTTGGTCGTCGCGTGAAAACAGCAGAACCATCAACCCCTGTTTCAATCACAGGTCTAAACGAAGCCCCAATGGCAGGTGACCATTTTGCTGTTTACGAGGATGAAAAAGCAGCGCGTGCAGCTGGTGAAGAACGTGCCAAACGTACCTTGATGAAACAACGTCAAGCCACTCAACGTGTCAGCCTTGAAAATCTCTTTGATACGCTTAAAGCTGGTGAAGTTAAGACCGTTAACGTGATTATCAAAGCCGATGTACAAGGTTCTGTTGAAGCCCTTGCTGCCTCACTTCTTAAAATCGATGTTGAAGGCGTTAAAGTGAGCGTTGTTCACTCTGCTGTCGGTGCAATCAACGAATCTGACGTGACCTTGGCAGAAGCATCAAATGCCTTTATCATTGGATTTAACGTCCGCCCTACTCCACAAGCGCGTCAACAAGCAGAAGAAGATGAAGTGGATATTCGCCTTCACTCAATTATCTACAAAGTTATTGAAGAAGTAGAAGATGCCATGAAAGGTATGCTTGACCCTGAATTCAAAGAAAAAGTTATCGGGGAAGCTATTATCCGTGAAATCTTCAAAGTCTCTAAAGTGGGTACTATCGGAGGATTTATGGTTACAAGTGGTAAAATCACACGTGACGCTAGTGCCCGTGTTATCCGTGACGGTGTCGTTATCTTTGATGGCAAACTTGCCAGCTTGAAACACTTCAAAGATGACGTTAAAGAAGTCGGAAACGCCCAAGAAGGTGGTTTGATGATTGAAAACTTCAACGACATCAAAGTGGATGACGTTATCGAAGCTTACATTATGGAAGAAGTGAAACGTTAATTCCCATTGAGGCAAATGCCTCTAATGGGAATACGGCAAGCACTATGGTGCATTGCCTAAACGTTACATAGTTACATGTGAGAAATGAATAAAAGCTAGGTTTGCTTAGCCTAGCTTTTTCAAAACAATAGAAAGGACAAAGATTATGGCTAATCATCGTATTGACCGTGTTGGTATGGAAATCAAACGGGAAGTGAATGAGATTTTGCATAAAAAAGTGCGTGACCCTCGTGTTCAAGATGTGACTATCACAGATGTTCAAATGCTTGGGGATTTGTCAATGGCAAAAGTTTATTACACCATTCACTCTGATCTTGCCTCAGATAATCAAAAGGCACAAATTGGTCTTGAAAAGGCAACAGGAACCATCAAACGTGAGTTGGGTCGTAACTTGACCATGTATAAAATTCCTGATTTGACCTTCATCAAGGACGAATCTATCGAATACGGTAATAAAATTGACCAAATGCTTCGTGATTTGGAGAGTAAAAACTAAACGATTGAAGAGCTCACTAACAAGTGGGTTCTTTTTATGCTATAATGGAGGTGTTTTTTGAAATGAGGAAGGCAATAAAATGAAAATCACAGTGTATTTAGCGTCAAGTATGGGCAATCCGATCTACCGTGACAGTGTGGAGGCTTTTGGCGATTGGATGGCGCAAAAGGGATATGATTTGGTTTATGGCGGGAGTCAGACTGGGTTGATGGGACTTTTGGCAGATCGGGTCTTGGCTCATGGTGGAAAGGTTTACGGCATTATGCCAGATTTTCTTCAAAAACGTGAGGAAGTCCACCAAGGTTTGACGCAGCTGCGTATTGTAGCTGATATGGATGAGCGTAAGCGTCTGTTAATGGAAATGGGTGATGTTTTGGTTGCCTTTCCAGGTGGTCCTGGAACGCTTGAAGAGATTAGTCAGGCGATTTCTTGGGCGCGCGTGGGACAACACGACAAGCCTTGCTTGCTTTTTAATGCTAATGGTTATTATGATAGCCTCAAAATCCAATTTGACCAGATGGTCAGTGCGGGATTTTTAACGACAGCTGACCGTGACAAGGTTCTCTTTGTCGATAGTCTGCAAGCCTTAGAAGAAGTTATCAGTAGTTATCAGAAATGAGAGCTAGATTTGAAACTTCTTGGCTAGTAGCAGGGGTAGGATGCCATTATATTAAAGAATAATACGCTAGATGAAACAGATTACTTTGATTTTGGCAATGTGTTTTATTTTTTTGTTTTATACTGTTGACAAACGTAAACGATAGACTTATAATAAGATTACAAATGTAGACGATAAGAAATGAGAAAGGAGAGCAGATGGCTATTTCAAATGCAGAATGGGAAATCATGCGGGTTGTTTGGACCAAGGAAGAAACGACGAGCAGTGAGATTTTAGACATTCTTGAAGATAAGACCGATTGGACGGCTTCGACGGTTAAGACTTTGTTGAAACGTCTTGTGGATAAGGGTTATCTGAGCACGCAAAAGGTTGGAAAGTCTTTTCGTTATTCGGCTTTGATTTCAGAAAATGAAGTCATGAAGCAAGAAACAACGGATTTCTTTAATAAGTTTTGCCAGCGAAAGCATGTGGAAATCGTTAAGCATCTCCTAGAATCCATGCCGATGACGGAGGCAGATGTGACCTTATTAGACGAAACGCTTTTAGCTAGGAAAGAAAATGTCTTGGAAGAAGTGCCTTGTGATTGTGTTGATGGGCAATGCCGTTGCAAGGAACACTTGACTTTAGAGTAGCAAAACACACATACGAGAAGAGGTTTAGCCATGTCAAAAAAAGAAGTTTTTGTGATTGATGGGATGACGTGTGCGTCCTGTGCAGTAACGATTGAAGAGGCTGTCAAAAAGTTAGACCATGTGCAGTCCGTTGTTGTCAACCTCACAACTGAAAAAATGACGGTTGAGTATGACCCTGATGTTGTCACTGAAAGCATGATTGAAAAGGCAGTGTCAGACGCAGGGTACAGTGCCTCTGTTTTTGACCCTAAAACATCAAAGAGCCAAGCAGAGCGTCAAGACGAAGAAACCCAAAATATGTGGCGTAAGTTCGTCTGGTCTGCTGTCTTTACCGTGCCTTTGCTTTACATTTCAATGGGGAGCATGATGGGGCTTTGGGTGCCACAATTCATGTCAATGTCAGCTCATCCCATGGTGCATGCCGTGATAGAATTGCTTTTGACTTTACCCGTCATGTACTTTGGTCGCCGCTTTTACATTAGTGGTTTTAAATCATTGAGCAAGGGTCACCCTAATATGGATGCCCTGGTTGCTCTAGCAACAAGTGCCGCCTTTGTTTATAGTATTTACAGCATGTGCCAAATTTTCGCTGGTCACCTTCATGCTGTTCATATGCTTTACTTTGAATCTGTTGCGGTTATCTTGACCTTGATTACCTTAGGTAAATATTTTGAAACCTTGTCTAAAGGTCGGACCTCAGATGCCATTAAGAAATTGATGACCTTATCTGCTAAGGAAGCCACTGTTATCCGTGACGGCAAGGAAATCTCTATCCCCATAGAAGATGTGGTGGTCGGAGATATGCTTTTGGTAAAACCAGGTGAAAAGGTCCCTGTGGATGGGGTTGTGGTATCAGGATATAGTGCCATCGATGAATCCATGTTGACGGGTGAAAGTATCCCTGTTGAAAAAGTTGTGGATGATAAGGTTTACGGTGCTTCAATCAATGGACAAGGTGCCTTGACCATTCGTGCCGAAAAAGTCGGTGGCGATACCTTGTTATCTCAAATCATCAAATTGGTTGAAGATGCCCAACAAACCAAAGCACCTATTGCCAAGATTGCTGACCGTGTGGCTGGTGTCTTTGTCCCAACGGTTATGGTTATCGCAATTGTGACCTTCCTCTTTTGGTATTTGCTCATGGGCAAGAGCTTTGTTTTCGCCCTTCAAGTTGCCATTGCCATCTTGGTTATTGCTTGTCCTTGTGCCTTGGGATTGGCAACTCCGACTGCTATCATGGTCGGTACTGGTCGTGGTGCTGAAAATGGTATTCTTTACAAACGAGGCGATACTCTTGAAAATGCCCACCATTTAAATGCCATCGTCTTTGATAAGACAGGTACCATTACCCAAGGGAAACCGCAAGTTGTGGATATCTTTGCCTATCAAGGTGATAAGGACCGTTTGCTTAGCCAAGTGGCTTCGATTGAAAAATTCTCTGAACACCCTTTGAGCCAAGCCATTGTGGAAAAAGCTGACGAATCAGGCTTGTCTTTAGTCGCTGTGGATAATTTCGAGTCTTTGACAGGTCTGGGCTTGCAGGCTGACTGTGACGGTCAAACCTTGTACGTCGGTAATCATAAATTGATGGCAAACCATCAAATCAACCTTACCCAAGCAGAAGATGCAGTCAAACAAGCCACGCAAAAAGGTCAAACCCCTATTTATGTGGCAGATAAGAAGCATTTATTGGGTGTTATTACCGTTGCTGATTTGATTAAATCAGATAGTAAAGAAACAGTTGCCAAGTTGCAAGCTGCTGGTTTGGATGTGGTGATGTTAACTGGTGATAATGAACAAACGGCCAAGGCCATTGCCAAACAAGTTGGCATTACAACGGTTATTAGTGATGTTTTGCCAGACCAAAAATCTCGTGTGATTAAGGATTTGCAAGCTCAAGGTAAGAAAGTTGCCATGGTTGGTGATGGTATCAACGATGCCCCTGCCTTAGCAGTAGCTGATATTGGTATTGCCATTGGTTCAGGTGCAGATATTGCCATTGAATCTGCCGATATTATCTTGATGAAAGCAAGTATCTCAGATGTCTTGAAAGCTTTGTCTATTAGCCGTTTGACCATTAGGGTCATCAAGGAAAATCTATTCTGGGCTTTCATTTACAATATCTTGGCTATCCCAGTTGCCATGGGTGTCCTCTACCTCTTTAGTGGTCCCCTACTCAACCCAATGATTGCTGGTTTGGCTATGGGCTTTAGTTCAGTATCTGTTGTGCTTAACGCCCTTCGTTTGAAATACATTAAATTAACTTAGATTGCTAAAAAACAGGAGGTATTCTGATGGAAAGAATATATGAAGTTACTGGAATGAAATGCGATGGTTGCGCCAAAACCGTCACTGAAAAATTATCAGCCGTTCATGGTGTGGAAAAAGTGGTCGTGGATTTGGATAAAAAACAAGCCACTATCACAGGCAGACCATTTAAATTCTCACTTCAACGTGCTTTAAAAGGCACCAAGTACGCCCTTGGTAAAGAGATAAAGGCTAATTAAATACTGAAAAATGTTTTTTTATGGCCTTAAAAATGATACACTAGTTGCGTAAGAAAAATAGGTTTGGATTGGTATGACGATAGACGTTTGGGATTTATTGACCATTATTGGTACCATTGCCTTTGCCTTATCAGGGGCTATTGTGGCAATGGAAGAAGATTTTGATATTTTAGGCATGTTCATCTTGGGCTTTGTCACGGCTTTTGGCGGTGGTGCTATCCGCAATTTGCTGATTGGCTTGCCAATTGGAACGCTGTGGTCGCAAGGGGATGCGTTTTATTTTGCTTTGGCGGCTATGTTGCTGATTATGTTGTTTCCAAATGTTGTGACAAAGGGTTGGCTAAAAGCAGAAGTCTTGACAGATGCGATTGGTTTAGCCTCTTTTAGCGTCCAAGGTGCCATGTATGCCATGAAATTGCATCAGCCTTTAAGCGCGGTGATTGTCGCAGCAGTTCTAACAGGAGCTGGTGGCGGTGTGGTCCGAGATGTCTTAGCAGGGCGAAAACCTGGTATCTTGCGTAGTGAGGTCTATGCGGGCTGGTCTATTTTAGCGGCATTTGTTCTTTATTTTGGCATTGTGACAAGTGACACGGGCTACTATGCCCTGGTGCTGGTCTTGGTTATTCTTCGCATGATAGGTTACAAACGTCAATGGCATTTACCAAAAATAAAAGGAAAGGTGACACCACATGATTAAACTCATCGCAATTGATTTAGACGGCACTTTGCTAAATTCAGAGAAAAAAATTCCCAAAGAAAACATCTCAGCCATTCAAGCGGCAGCACAAGCAGGCGTAAAAATCGTGCTCTGCACAGGACGCCCAAAATCTGGCATTGTGCTTTATTTTGAACAATTGGGGCTGACTGATGAAGAATACATCATCATGAACAATGGCTGCAGCATTTACAACACAAAGAATTGGGAATTGATGAGCTATGCCCAAATCACCAATGAGGAGCTGGACCAATTACAAGCGGCTGTGCGTGATTTTCCAGAGGTTTACTTGACCTTGACAGGTGAAAAGCATTATTATGCTGTCGGTGATGTCGTCCCAGAATTGGTGCAGTACGACGCTGGCTTGGTCTTTGACACAGCCAAAGCCATCAGCCTTGAGGCAATCAAAGACAGCTCAGAAATCATTTTCCAAGCCATGTACATGGCAAAAGCACCTGTTTTAAATCCTTTCCAAGCAGCCAAGGAAGTGGATTTGGCAGCAGATTTTAGCGTGGTACGTAGCCAGCCTTATATCTTTGAAGCCATGCCAAAAGGCTACACCAAGGCGACGGCCTTAAAAGCTTTGTCAGAAAAACTAGGCTTTAGCCCTGATGACGTCATGGCGATTGGCGATGCGGCAAATGATTTGGAAATGTTGCAATTTGCTACTCATAGTGTTGCCATGGGCAATGCGACTGATGAGGTCAAAGAAATCTGCCGTTACCAAACCACGGTAAACGACCAAGCAGGTGTTGCCAAAGCTATTTACGATTACGTTTTAAAAGATTAACAGCAAAGTCTTGTTCCAAAGTTTTTGTGGAGCAAGACTTTTTTAAGAACACGAGCTTTTTATAGTTTCCGTAAGCTTTTAATGATATAATCGAGAGAGAAATACTTTGGTAATCAAAGTATATGATGCAAGGAAACGAGGAAATAGAGATGAGTTGGAAAATTGTGACAGATTCGGGTTGTGATTTTAAGGACATTGGTGTACCCGAAAAAGATTTAGCCTTTCAAAATGTCCCCCTGACCTTACAAATTGGTTCAGAACTTTTTGTGGACGATGAAGGCTTGGATGTTGAGGCTATGATGGACACCTTATATGAAAAATCCGTGCCGTCAAAGTCGAGCTGTCCTAGCCCAGACGCTTTCTTACGAGCTTACCAAGGTGCTGATAGTATCATTGTTATCACCATTACAGGGGCTTTATCAGGTAGTCACAATAGTGCTCAGATTGCCAAGCAAATGTTATTAGAAGAGCATCCCAACGTCAATATCCATGTGATTGATTCCTTGTCAGCTGGTGGTGAAATCGATTTGCTGGTCTTGGAGTTAAAACGTTTGATTTTATCAGGACTTTCTTTTGACCAAGTGCTCGAGGCAATCGAACGTTACCAAGCCAAAACAAGACTGCTTTTCATCCTAGAACATGTGGATAATCTGGTCAATAACGGCCGTTTGAATAAATTGGTCGGTAAGGTTGTCGGTTTGCTCAATATCCGCATGGTTGGGCAAGCCAGCCCCGAAGGAACGCTTGATTTGTTGCACAAGGCAAGAGGTCAGAAAAAAGCCATTCAGGCCACTGTTAACGAGATGCTGGCAGCTGGTTACCAAGGAGGCAAGATCATGATTACCCACGCAGGCAATGAAAAAGCCTGCCAACAATTGCGTGACAAGCTTCGTGATTTGTTTCCAAAAGCAGATATCCAATTTGTCAATGCTTCTGGTTTATGTAGTTTTTACAGTGAAAGAGGCGGTTTGTTACTAGGATATGAAACCCATTAAAAGGTCTAGGAGTTTAACTCCTAGACCTTTTGTCATGTGCATTTTAGTAGCCGTAGTAAGTTTGGCTGCTGCTTGTCGCAGTAGAATCTGAGTAGGTATTGTAACCGTAGGTTTGACTGCTGCTGTAATTGTTGTTGTAAGTTGTTGTATCGTCAGCCGTTGAAGCGTGTGTTGTCGTCGCTGAGCTTGGTGTTGTTTGTGTTGCAACACTTGCTGAACGAGCAGAGATAGCATTGGCAACAGCATCGATACGCGTTTGCAATTGGTCTTTAACATCTTGATTAGTTACGGTGTCAACAGCATCTTGTGCGGCAGTGACATTAGCAGAGGTTTGTTCTGCTTCGGCAGCTGCAACGGCACTTTCGGCATTGCTTTCATTGTTGATTTCAGCTGAAATAGCGTCCAATTGCGATTGCAAATCGGTTTTCTTAGCTTCGTCAGACAATTTGTTAATCGCAGCTTGAGCATTGGTAATCGCTTCTGATGTGCGTTTGTCTTGGGCTTCGGCTAGAGAAGCTTTTGCTTTTTCTTCCAATTCTTCTTCGCTGGTTGTTGAAGAAGAGGCAACAGAAGAGCTTGTTGGTTCTGTGCTTGACGCTTTGGTCTGGCTATTGCCGAAAATTAAGTAAATACCAGCCGCAAGAGCAACTAAAATGATACTAAGAATAAGATAAGTGACTTCACTTTTTGAGCGTTTCATGACAACTCCTTTGAGAATTTAATAATAAAATATGCTGTTATCTTACTAAGCTAACACGCTAAAACGTCTGTCATAAACAGACCATTTTATATCATTATACCACAGAAATAGACAGGGATTCCCTTTTTAAAAAAATCCTCTAACTTTTCAAGGTTTCTTTTAGAAAACGAGTTGTTAGAAAAATCAGTTTTTTTTACAAACGTGTAAAAATACAGTAAAGTATTATCTGTTTGTCTGGAATACATTAAAATGGACATATCGTCTTTTTTACGAAAAAAAATATAATATTTGAGGATAACACTGTGTCAATAAATTGGCAAGAGATTGCTTTTAGTTTTTTTGGTGGTTTGGGGCTTTTCCTATTTAGCATCAAGTATATGGGAGATGCTCTCCAACAATCAGCTGGTGACCGTTTGCGTTATTACATTGACAAATACACCAGTAATCCCTTTTTAGGCGTTCTTGTGGGAATCGCCATGTCAGCGCTTATCCAGTCTAGTTCAGGGGTGACGGTAATTACTGTTAGCTTGGTGTCGGCGGGACTGTTGACCCTAAGACAAGCCATTGGTATTATCATGGGAGCAAATATTGGAACAACCATCACTTCTTTTTTGATCGGATTTAACTTAGGTGATTATGGCCTGCCAATGATTTTTGTCGGTTCGGCCCTGCTCTTTTTCACTTCAAATCGGACCTTGAACAATCTTGGTCGGATTATTTTCGGGGTTGGTGGTATCTTCTTTGCCTTCAATATTATGAGTGGTGCTATGGAGCCTCTCAAATCCATTCCAGCCTTTCAGGATTACCTGACGACACTTGGGGATAGACCGATTATGGGAGTGGTGATTGGAACGGTTTTGACTATGATTATTCAATCTTCAGCAGCCATTATTGGGATTTTGCAGAGCCTGTACACGGGTAATTTAATCGATTTGCATGGGGCTATTCCGATTCTTTTGGGAAGCAATATCGGAACCTGTATCACCGCAGTTCTAGCAGCTCTGGGAGCTAATGTGTCTGCCAAACGTGTTGCTGGTGCCCATGTCTTGTTTAACGTCATTGGAACCATCTTGTTTATGATTGTGCTTTCGCCATTTATATATTTTATGGAGTGGCTGCAAGGAGAGTTGCATTTGATGCACGCTATGACAATTGCTTTTGCCCATGGAACCTTCAATATCACCAATACCGTTTTGCTCTTTCCTTTCATTGGAACCTTGGCTTATCTGGTTACTAAACTCATCCCAGGAGATGATGAGGTGGTGCCATACGAAACGGTTTACCTTGACCGCCTTTTGTTGAAACAAGCGCCAGCTATTGCCCTTGGAAATGCCAAGAAAGAGTTGATTCACTTGGGCGCTTATGCGACACAGAGTTTTGAAGCTGCCTTTCTCTTTTTTGATACAGCTGACAACAGCTACGCTGAGAAAACGGAACTTCTAGAAGACACCGTCAATCGTGTGGACGAGGAATTGACGAAGTATTTGGTTGAATTGTCGAGTGAATCCTTGACTCAGCATGAGGGAGAAGTGCTTTCTAGCCTTTTGGATGCCACGCGCGATTTGGAGCGAATTGGCGACCACAGCGTGAACTTGGTTCATTTGATGACTTACAACCAGTTTAAAGGCGTTCTCTTTTCGCCAGCTGCGATAAAGGAAGTTAACCAACTTTATAGCAACACGCACCGCATGGTCCTTGATGCCCTCAAGGTGATTATTGACAATGACACGGTCTTGGCAGGAGAAGTTGTCGAACGCCACCGCGAATTGGCTCAGTCAGCTCGTCAGATTCGTAAAAATCATATCCAGCGCATTAACATTGGCGAATGCACGCCTTTGGCTGGGATCAATTTTAGGCTCTTTGTCAACTGTAGTGGGTAGATGAAAAGCTAACACCTAGAGAGGACGA